>Ga0181470_100206_pt1 | contig 15043 bp, 16 predicted proteins | sample InSIn5SAF170_FD_119082 | JGI IMG/M metagenome (GOLD analysis project Ga0181470, IMG submission 119082) | Clean room microbial communities from NASA Spacecraft Assembly Facility at Jet Propulsion Laboratory, Pasadena, California, USA -... ...
AGGTGAAGGATAGCACAGCCAGAGGCGCCGCTGAGCATGAAAACTGAAGTCCGATTGTGCTCCAGATGCTGAAGCGCTGTTGATCAAGCTCGATGGCTTCGTAGACTTCAGTATCGTCTGAGTTGCTCACAGTGGCGTATGCACTCTCGAGTTGCTTGCCATTATCCATATCTTCCTGCTTGCCCATGGTGGAATCGTTCGATTGCTATGAATCTATCAGGTTTCAGTGAAGAGAAAGAGGCTTTTCTTCTGCTGAAGATCCAGGTGATCTTGAAATGAACATGACTCCAAGGGCATCGAGGAAGCTTTATCTGCTCAGGATATACCCAACCAGTGTCGATTGCTCCAGAGGCAGCAGGCCAACAGCATCTCAAGTGAGGAGGGATTCTTGGACGACCTGCTAAGTCTTCAAAGTGGGCCGCGAACCCCATCAGCGTTTAGATTGTGAGGGGCACAAGCTTCCGTTCATGGCGGATCTAAGATTCTCTGAGCCGATAAGAACCCGCAGAGGGTAACAAGCGCCCCGTCTTTGAGAGTTGGGGGTATTGTCAAGCTGGTCAGCGTTTGTGATAAGACTTAGATTGTCGGGAATCAATAGTCTACCAGCAAGCATTCCAGCCTCTGAAATCTGGGGTAGTTAGGGCCGGACAAGGCGCCCAAATCAATGCTTACCCCGAAAAGGTGCATTATTGCAGGAAACTAAGCAATCTAAGCGCGCCCAACCTTGGGGCGTAGGATACAAATATCCTGCCCTGAGCGAAAATGATGGTCAAATGCGGAGAAGCTTTTGCCAAGTCAGCACATAATGCTCGGATCTACATTGTGGTATGTATGCAAAATCGAAGGCGTGTCGTTACCTAAAGTGAGAGGAGGCGTCCCAGACTTCGCTACGAGATGACGAGCCCCTCACGTAGTCACGTGCGAATGTGTGCATTGTACGAATCTAAGCGCGCTTTTCGGTGGGTTTAACTTGCAATGATCTGAGGATGCATACGTGGACTGATGACTTTGTGCCACAAGTACAGCAGCCTCGCGTGAATCCGTACTGTCTATAACTAGTGATCGCTTTCAGACTGTAGGCTAGACACACTGTATGAAATCCAACCAGTTTGAATCTAGCTGTGCATCTTAGTGGCTGTACCATACATTTTCTAGCTATGGTGTGTTTCTGAAGCCCCTGATTGCAGCAATATTTAGATAAACCATCCTGTAACCAGACGCACTCGGTCACTTCCCCACGACATACCCCTCGAAGCATGGGAAGTATTGAGGGAGTAGGCGTCAGCCATAACTTCGGATCAATTGACGCAAAGTCAGCACATATTGTGCGCCAGGAACCCCTTTTAGCCCTTCAGTTATTTACTAACGCGGTACGAGTAGATTGAAAGATTGAAGGCCTTCGGGGTGCATGTACTAGTCCCAGAGACCGCCGAATATGATGAGGCACGCCGGGGCTTTTGGGCGGTGGAACAAGCAGAGACAACACCATATTGTATTCTCCAGCCTCAATCTGCCGAAGAGGTTTCGACAGCGATACGTGCTCTTCGCAAGATTCAATGTGCCTTCGGAATTAAGAGTGGTGGGCATGGTCGGTGTGCTGGGGAATCCTCAATTTCTGATGGGGTACTCATCGACCTGAAGGACCTCAACAGAGTTGAGCTGTCTGAGGACAAATTTGTGTGCAATGTTGGGCCTGGAAATACCTGGGCGAGAGTCTACTCGCATTTAAACCCTCAAGGACTTACAGTTGTCGGAGGGAGGGCATCGTCGGTTGGGGTTGGTGGATTCTGCATCTCAGGTACATTGGAAACAAGTACCAAAGCGCCCGACTATAGACTTACATTACTTCTAGGGGGGATATCCTTTTTTTCAACCCGCCATGGGTGGGCTCTCGACAACGTGGCAGCGTTCCAGGTTGTCCTCGCTGATGGTGCCATTGTGGAAGCAAGTCAGGCATGCCATCCAGATCTGTATAAAGCTCTGCGCGGTGGTGGCGCTAATTTCGGTATCGTTACAAACTTAACACTCGATGTGTACCCATATGAAGGCATGTACGGTGGATCTGTAAATTGGATGTGGGAAAACGGTGACGCCGTCATAAACGCATTTCTCAACTACGGCAAAGACATCGAGAGCAATCGCGATGCTGCCGTACTCCTGGGGGTCGCCAAACACAAAGGTGAGTGGGTTTGGCATGCAGATCACGAGCATCTGAAGGAGACGCCACCACCCAAAGCATCTTGTCTTGCACAGTTTCTTGAGCTTCCTGGAACGATGGACCAAACGTCCTTGACTAGCCAACTCGAGCGAATTAACGGCATTCAAGACCATTACCCACCGGGATGCCACAATGGTTTCTGGACTTTCTGTACAAAGCCTGACAAGCGGATCATGAAATATCTTATGGAGATCTGGCGAGAGCAAATTGATCTGTTGGGAGATCTGGATGGTGTGTTTTTGTGTGATACAAACTACGTCTCTCAGAACATAATCGACGCCATGGCTACCAGAGGTGGTAACGCGCTCGGTATAGCAAAAGATGAACCTTTTTTGGTTCATCTGATGGAACCACTTTGGTATGATGCGTCGAAAAGCGAAGGTGTGTGGCGGGCAATGCGCACTACTGCTACCAAAGTGCAAGAAGAGGCTCGTAGGTTGGGCGTCCAGCACGACTACATCTACTTGAACTACGCGAATCCGTTCCAAGATGTGTATGGAAGTTATGGACGCAAAGCATTCACGTTTCTGCAGGCGGTAAGCGCAAAATATGATCCCGACGGAATCTTTCAACACCAAAGACAAGCAGGTTGGCACTTGCATGGTGCACTTGCGCCAAAGACAGCAGCTAAGCGTGGATCATGACAGATTGTCCATATACATAATTCCAAGGCTCTCTATAGACCTACATAGTGTCAATTTTGAACGTCCTCATGCTTGGAGCACGACCAAGTTCACGACAATTTTGTTTCAACGTATGTTACCCTAACATCGGTTGAAGTGAATTCTACCAAAATGCATCTGCGGAGTCCGATGGTCCGGGATTTAGAATGTGGAGAGTCTGCAAAACTATAATTTCGATGTCGGACCACAAGATATGGTGCAACTCTTGCCAACCTTAAAGAAGAATGAAGAAGTACGTATCAAAATGGTAGAAGTCCCGTTACAGAACACATCACGATTGGCCTAACTCTATTCAACATCTAACTGCTTGTTATCTTTTGACTCATCGATAAGTTACCTCTAGAGCGCTATAGTCGCCTTCCGCTTCCCACTGCTCTATCTTCTTTGTGAAGTCTAAGATGCCCATCCCCCAAGGGACTCTCATCCCGCTTTTGAGAGCCTCTTCGGGTGTATCTATACTTTGGCGCTCACCCTCTGCTGTGCCGTAGCTTGGGGTGCAACCAGGAACGCCTGCGAAGGCGAAAGCGGTATGCGCAACTTCTAACGCCCATGCTGTTTCACCTTTTTCCGTGGGCTCGATCACAATTTCCTTTGATTCATCTGCGACTTTCTTCAGTGCACAGATAATTCGTGCTGCATGCGAAGCGAGGTTATCCATGATGTGGACCGCATTAGTTGTAGTTCCCGCCTGCGTCAGACCTGGTAGTAGCAAATTTGGAAAATCTCTTGTCATAATGCCATGGAAAACTTTTGGTCCAGCAGCCCATTTATCATCCATGGACAATCCTCCTCGACCTTTGATTGACATATTCGCCCGAAAAGCAGGAGAACCTACGCTGAAAGGCTCGAAACCCGTCCCGAAAATGACGATGTCTGCGTCGTAAACTTTCCCGTTGGACTCGACGCCACTCTCAGTAAACCTGTCAATACCTTTTCCAGCAGTATCAACAAGCTCAACATTGCTCTGGTTGAAAGTCTCAAGATATTCATCGTGGAAACAAGGACGTTTGCACCATCCTGGATACCATGGTTGTAGGCTTTCTGCCGTCCGTTGATCCTTGACAAGTAGCATTGTACGTTGGCGAATTCCGCTCTGACGTTGAAAGTCAATCTCATGTAGAGAAGATATGTAGTTTCCAACATTGTCCATAGTCAAACCTTGTGCTCTAGGGGAACCGACAAGTCCTGAATAGCTTGGAAAATGGGTCCAGCCGTCATTCACAAGATTTTTGGATGGGAGATCTGGCACGTTGGCAATAAATGCGGCCATATTCTCTCTCCTTGCTTTTTGCCAGCCCTTTCCAGTTCGAACCTCGTTGCGAAACTGTTCTGGGTCCACTGGTCGTTGACCGCGAGTATCGACTGCAGACGGTGTGCGTTGGACCACGTAGAGATGCTCTGCCCACTTGGCAAGCTGCGGAATAGCTTGAACTGCCGTGGCTCCAGTACCAACGTAGGCTACCTTCTTCCCTTTGAGACCAATTAAGTCAGGCTTGTCAGGACTACCCCCAGTGGACACATAATCCCATCTTGAAGTGTGGAACATGTGACCTTTGAAATTTTCGATTCCAGCGATCCGGGCAAGTTTCGGTCGATTGAGGATGCCAGAAGCCAAGATGAGGTAACTACTGGTAAATATCAAAGTCTCTTCTTTAGCATTTGGCAGTTGTCTGATGATGGTGGACTCCCACTGGTTGAGCTGATCGTTCCAAGCAGTCTCTTTTACAGTGGATCCAAAGACAGCACGCTTGTTGAGACCCCATTTCTCCGCAACCAACTCGCTGTACTCCCGCAATTCAGTACCGTACGCATATCGGTCCTTTGGGATGTATCCTGTTTCTTCGAGCAGGGGCATGTAACAGGCACTTTCGACATCACACATAAGCCCCTATGAAGTTCAGTAGTCATCCGAATAGAGTCATACGTGTCCATACCGGATATCGGTTCCAGTACCAAGTCCCGCCAAATCCCCAAGCAGAGTCAACAAAGATGAAGTCTGTAGCCTCGAATCCCGCAATTTCAATCAAGCGCACAGCGTAGAGCATGGCACCAAAGCCAGAGCCAACCACCAAAACTTTGCTATGACCCCTATCTAAGACAGGCAGAGGTTGCGAGACATATTTGTTATCTGTGGTCGCCAATGGGTCTGCAGCAAAGTGCCTGTACTTCTCGTCGTTGCCAATATCGAGATACTGTGCCATGCCATCTGGCCGTAATCGTTTCGCACGCTCAGACTCGTATTTTTTCTGTACTTCGGTGAAGTCCTCCATTGGAAGGGAGCCCATGCTGTTTCAAGATTGGAAGACTGTCTTTTGACGCTTTTGTCAACGATATGTTTAGTTTTAGAATCTTCAACAAAGAGGCGAAAGAATAGGATCACAAATAACTTTGTCCAGATCAGATATTCAAGCAATCAGCAAGACCTAGCACTGATTCCATGCACTCTGCGTGGGCATGTGCCAGAATTAAAAGTCATTCGTAGATAAAACCTAGGGGCTCCATCTCAGCCCAAAACGAATTCATCGCATTCCACGGGCACCGCTGCTCAACAGCTCCTAGACCTAGAGAATCAAGATCATAGCCTCCGTAAGTTGCGTAAATGCTCGAGTCGATATCTGAAGCATCTAAGCGCCTGGACGATAGGGTGCAACGCCCGTGTTCGGAGACACAATAACACCTAGCAGATAGCAGATGGCAAGATTTCGGATCTGAGGCGCGGGGCCAACTTGCTGCTTGGCACGGGTACGGAAATCTAGGCGCCATCCTCATCTACCACACGGGAATCGCATGGATGAGGCTATAATCTGTGCAATAAGGGAAAGTTGATGTGCGAGTCGTCCGGCTCGGTGCAAGATCAGATGGGAGACAGCTCGCAGTGGAAGATGCTGGTCACTTGGGGACCTTTCCAAGATAGCAAGCCGACGGGTTCCTACTTTGTGTGAACAGAAAGCATTTTGTGCTCAGCCCTGGGAGAGCACTTTGATAACATGGTCTATGAGCGGCATGAAGTAGATAAATCCTCGATAACTAGCTCGATAAGTCCGCACATACACAACAGCACAAATTCTGATTCAATTCACACTGTCTACTCATCCTGCGAACGTTTTGAGACCACCGACTCTCCCAGGTCAATCGTCTCATCAGTCCACAGCTGCGATTTTCGCGTTGAGGTGGAGTGTTGGCTTCCTCAAGTCTCGCCGAACGATGAGATGATGACTGAGTATGAAGGAGTTGTACCTATGGAAAGAATTGAGCTTTCGGTTCAGTTGCAGCTTAAGTCCCATCATGGCCGGTTTGCTGTCGTCTTGATCGAGCGAAGTTCAGAGCCAGAACTATGTCAACCAATCACATGGCAGCATCTTATCAAAACGATCTAAGCGCTCCTGTGCAGGCTGGGCCTCGCGCTTGATGCTGCTTCTCCACTTTAGAGGACAGGTTTCCGCGTTACCCAGCAGACAGCCACTAGCTCCGCCTAGAATTCCAATAACAACAGAAGTTCACAAGGTACCTGGATCGGTGTCGTCGTGTTGGCGAAAGTCCGACCAAGCCGCCACTCGTATCCGAACGCCGTATGGTTCACCACGGCAAACTTCTCAGGGTTCATATCGGACGTATCTTATCTCGCCAACCTCATCGACCGTATTTCTTGTCGAATACAGCGAGCAGATGCAAAACTCCGATCATGTAGCGAACGAAGTGTTTGCTCTGTGTTCCCAGCCAGTGGCCAAAGGTGACTTGCTCGGCTAATTTCAAGGAGCAGACTCTGAAGCTTGGTTAGAAGATGTCGTCGCCTGAAACATCGCCCTCGGAAAATGCGACCCAATGCGCTGTTCTCACGCAGCTGAGGCCAAGGAGAACCCGGAGCAAGACTGGCTGTACCTGTTGCCGTCTTAGAAAGAAGAAGTGCGACGAGACTCGTCCAATCTGCGGCGGCTGTAGAAGACTTGGGTTCATTTGCTCTTGGATTGATTCCAAGGAGTTTTCGTGGAGGAAGAATCGAGGCCTCTCAGCGACAGGTAGTCTACATACCACTAGCAGCGATTCCCTTATCGGACTGAGTAGCCTCGACAGCCACTCATCATACGATTCTGAAGGGTCATACGGCCTGGACGCTGAGGTCGTGGTCAACATAGCGAGTGCTCTTCCAGTACTGCCTGCCAGCCGTCTTCATGCGACGTACTTGCTCTATGCTTCGTCTCTATACGACCTTTGGCCCCACACACTTCGGGTTCTTGATCTTGAAGACCCGATTGAACAAAAATTGCTTCAGCTGTTTATTGAACGCACCACTCCGCTGCTGTTTTGCCAAGCAGAAGCATATACGCCTCTGTTTGTGCTTCAATTGCTTGACTGGGCGTTCTCCGATTCGCTGATCATGAACGGTGTTCTGGCTGTTGCGACCTGCTGCTTAGGATGTGACACTGAAAGTGCTCCTATGGAAGCTAAACGGCTGCAATGCTATGGGAATACTGTCAAAGAGCTCAAGTTTTGCTTGACGAAATGGGATGGTCTTGATGCAGAAGAAGCTTTTCGACTCCTAACGACCACTTATTTGCTCATCCTGCATGAGGTATGTCACTTTTCGTGTGAACTCCCTCTGAAATCTGGCCGAGTCTTTCGCATTCACATCCTTTAAAGCCATTATCTTTCGGAGAAGTCTGATTAGTTACAGTGGATTCAAGGTAACGAGACGGGTACAGCCACCGTTGTTCAGCACCTACGAGCCAGCCGGCAATTTGCGACAGTCGTTTTGGCCAACACGAAACATTACGGCTCTCGTCGTATCCTTTCTGGCCTTGTGATTGAGCAGTACGCGTATTTCGAATTCTGCTCCAACTTCTGCCTTCCACCAAATGAGGAGCACTTCGACATTCATTGGCATTCGCCCGTGCTACAACTAGACAACCTGCGCGAGTTTCAGACCTTCGGGGCCCTTCTTGGCTGCGCCTCTTCCTTATACCAGCTTATTCCAATGATATGCCAACTAGCCGTGGCGCGCCAAGCGGAGATTGAAGAGCATGTTAGTCTGGATTGCAGCCACGAGTTTGACAGGCTGTACGGCCTGATATGGGGATGGCATCCTGAGGAGGACCCGGCACAAAGCAGTCGGCTGAGCGAAGAGTGTAAACAAGCGGGGCGTATCATGCAGATCACTCTGCAGTTGTTTCTCTTCTCTGCATACTATGGCACAGAATATGACGGGGTGAATTACTGCCGTGTTCGAGAAGTCGCTCGCACTTTGGTTAGTGAGGCCACGGATATCGCGAAACGGACCTGGTTTTCGTCCTGGTCCAATGCGAATTACTGGTTCATTATTATCATTGCGTCATACGCCGTGGACGATGATCAGCAGCGTGAATGTCTTAAGTACATAGCGGAAGATTGGCCCTTGGCTCGAGCCATGCGCAAGTGTTTAACCTGGCTGTGGGCAAGGCCAGAAGAAGCTTACGGGCTGGAAGGCCTCACAAGAGCGCAGAAAGTGTTGCAAATCAACGTGCTGCTGAACTGAGTTTAGTTATGGGGGCTCTCAAGCCGAAACTTCCCGACATCCAGCCGAAGTTCATCGACGGCTTGATAGCAACACATCAAAACCTCACGACACTCATGAAATCGGATCAACACTTCTTGTCACTTTAATTGGTGCTGTCCGCGAGAAGGAAGATCTAACCTGAGATGAACATTAAGCCAATCAGCAAACGAGAAACTGCGCTCACAACGATCAACACGATCAAAACGATTAAAACGCCATATTCGGAGGTCTACTGAGCATTCAGATCCTGGTGCCAACTAAGAAACCCTTCAACCTCCTCAACAAGCCGATCCCGACAGTCATAGGGCCCCCTTTCCACCGAGTAATGTGACTGGCTGGATGCATGACAGGTTGTGCCTCTCTCTACGTCCTGAGATCTAAGCTGAGAGACCAGGTGCACGACGGTATGCATCTGCTCCATGAACATCTTCGGGTTCTGCTTCGAGTTCGCTGTACGCGCCATCGATTCAAACTCACACACGCGCCCTCAACTAAACATCAACATCAAGTTGTAATTTTGCAGAAATGTTACACTTGGCCATCCTATGCTTGTAGTTTTACAAATCACCAACTTCGACCTCTTTTCCGGCGTAAGATCTTATGACGGCAAAGTGGGAGCTCAAACTCACTAGCTCAGTGTCTCTCACAAATGTATCTAGCTATAACCTTTGTAGCCACGCTTGGATCGACTGTCCCTGATACTTCGCATGCTATTGGCAGTCAAAGTTGCAGGCATTGGCATAGAAGACTTCTAGGTATGACTAGACCGTTGGAGTAATCATGCCTTAAGCAGAACAAGTAATCAATTACGTCTTGACAAACATCTTCTCCCGAAATCGAATTAGGAGCGAACAATCGTCAGGTGCATCAAGTCATGCTGCGGTGCTCACCAATATCACGTCCGGCAGTGCTAGATGAAGAGCACTCCTCCGCCTCTCTAAATGCACCATTGAGTCAATGAATCAGCTAAGGTGACGCAATGTTCGTACCAGCCTGTGTAACTGGTGAATATAAAGTCAATTCAAAGAAATGATCGAGCTCTGAAAAGCCTGAGGAATGTTGCGAGCAAATGGATATTTGATTCCGAGCTGTTCCAGCTAGACCGCATGCTCTAACCCTCAAAGATAAAAGTGAATGTTCGCTGAGATTTATAATGGAAATTCCATCCCGGAGCCCTGTAATCCGTTCCTTTCCTATACACAAATTGACTTCTCTCATAATCACCAGAAACCCAATCTTCAGTATATGCAAAATAGACCGTGAAGTCTCGATGCCCATCTGTTAAATATACATAGCACTCTATGCCGCTCCACCCGCCAGTCATATGAATCATACCACGATGATCTGGTTGTATAGCATCTGGAAACCTGCCAGATTCGAAGTCACCATGAGGAACTCGCCAGCCACCAGGGTTTCTGAGATCCGTCTTGCTGTCATTCCAGATATCAACCCAGCACTCTGGTGTACCTTGCGGAGTGACGCCAGGGAACCCGCAACAGAGCAGACGAGGCACAGACATGGGTTTGGAGATAAACCTCAACCGCTGGACTGAATTTTTCTTTGGATATTTTTGCGAAGATGAGGGGTGTTCGCCGCGAGGATTGTATCGAGACTCCAAGGAGCCTAGGCGTTTTATGACCTCCATATCTTGCTTGACGTCAAGTGAATCAAGCGACAAAAGAGTCATAGAAGATTGCTGCTTCTCGACTGGGAGTTTGAGACCGTCCATGTTGGAGATGAATCGTAGATAGGTGCGAAGATTGTGTGAGCCGAGAGAATGCGGAATCGAATCTTGCTTAACGAGTTGAACATGAACTCAACAACTCATTTCCAGCGACTTATGTAGTCAGCAGAGGATCTGCTGGTAGACACGGTTTGGCCACTTCAGCTCAGCCTTGGAACTGATCGTCAGCGAAGATGCATTATCAGTGGCCTCAACTTGCAGTAGCTTCGCTTGGGAATCAGTCTTGCCCATGTCTCGTATGTGCCCCAGGTGCTCGGTTAGATGCGAACTTAGCTGAAGTTCCTTTGCCAGCACACTTCCCTTTGCGTTTCAAGTCGTGCTGGCCATTCATCCCAGCTACAAGACTATCCTTTCTTTCTCAAGCCTAGACCTCATGTCAGGACAACGTGATTCGGTTACGACATGCAGTCTACTGTGTTATAGCGGGCAAGAATATCGGAAATAATGATCTCGTGCATAACTGAATCCTGCCAAATTTCCTGGTGGCTGTCGATCACCACTTGTGAACGGAGTATTCCCAATGCTCCTGACTAATCCTTGTTGCATATTGCCATTGTAGACGAGAAGAGAAGAAAAGCGACCCAGCAGCTGGGGAGTCAAGGCATCGGTGTATTGAGAAGCACAAGTCATCGACAATGGTTGCTGTTGCTCGTGGCTGGCTGACTGTCGAGTGTTTCTTAGCAAGGCTCTGCGGTAGTTGCCCCCACCTCACCATCTGGTTGGAAACTGTCATTAAATAGGGAACATCTGCTCGAAGCCTAATTTCGAGCTCTAGTGAATTGGCTAATTTTCTGAATGGCATACATTAGCTCTCATGACCTAGACCAAAGAGAAGAAGGGTGAGCATTTAGGTAGTACCGTCACGATTTTCCCGCTGAAAGGGGTCTTTTCCAAATCCATGTACAGCATGCATTGTGCGTGCATGCCCCACCCGCTTGGGCTTGAGACTACAAGACTATCACCTTAGATTGTGGTCTTCTGGCCAAATGCACATGCGCTTCAAGGCTGCACTAAGGATAGCAGAAACTGTTAGAACACGTTCACTACCCGACACATTGTTTGACAACCTTCAGCTGCCCTACGCATGCGAAAGATAGTCATATGCCGGTGAACTACTAGGCTGAAATGGGTTGACGTTTAGCCAGTGGTTTTTATTTTTTATTTTTATTTTTTTTTTTCCCTGGCAACCGGTGTGGAATCGATGTCTGGAACGCTTCATTCAGAGCACAGGGGCAGTTTGTTGACCATTAACATAGACAGTATCCGGAGGTTGGTGTGACAATAATAGTTTTAGTCTAGTCCGCATAGGCGAATAAACAAACTGTAGAGGATTATATCGCAGACTTTGAAAGCAGTAGGTCGAGCCTCATGTGAGTTAGGTGTGAAGCACTAACAGACCCGACGTGTCTTCGTGACCTAGCTGGAAGTTATGGCACAGTCCGTCCATTCGTTTCAACAAGTAATAGCTGAGTCCAATTCGAAGAACCAAGATTTGGTGAAGCAGCTGCCGGATTAGAGTCGCTGCCAATAGCCGGGTAATATGCGTCCAATTGGAGAACCCGTTTGGGCGTGCCAAAGCTTATCTCGTGAATTCAAAGGTGTGCCATATTCCCCCTTAGGGGACTGGTGGGCCTTTTGCTCAAACAACAACTAGCTTGTAATTAGATCATCATGTTGGACGGCCGATGATGAAGCGCCAAGTAGTCATTGTGATAGATAGATGAGTTAGCCATCACATAGCCGCCTTAAACATCTTACTAGATCAGTCAGGAAGTACTCCCGTTACCAAGAGCACATTGAACGTCTCAGGCAACGTGCATCGCATTTGGAGACAGAGGCATGTTGGATGTCGAAACGAAGAATCATTGATATGCGTTTAGTAATTGTACGCCTGAGCATGGGTATTGACAGCCCTGTCACGTGTCTTTGGTAGCTTAAACGGAGGTAATGCGTGATATGGCCTCGTTCGTCATGTGCCTCATACCAACGTTTTGTCATATGTAAGGCAGTCAATCGTTTTGTGACCCGTTGCAATCAACTACACACCGGAGTTCCTCGTTAGCCAGGCAGTCACATCTGTTCTCCGTTGTCTGTACTTCTCCGTGCTCCAAGGTTCTCCCACTACTCCCTACTTTGAGCTGCCACCATCAAGCTTTCGTACCTAGTCTAATCTATCTGAACCTGAACGAGCTGTCACTAGCCGCTGCCTCCGCCTCAACCGTACTACTCTTGACGTCCAGTCGCTCCTGCTCTTATCCAACAACAAACTCCACAAAAGTCTCCAGCCGCTCCGTTGCATGTCATCCTCCGCCTACCCCGCCTCTTCGCCCTCCCACCCCCCAACAACTACCAACAGCATTGAGACAACCCACCGATTAGCCTTCCGACTTCACTTTCAAGATCTCGCTGAGGACGTTCCTGTCCGCCCGGCCGCTAACATGGGCCTGGCGTACAACATCTACCTCGACTCCAACAAGATCTACGGATGCAAGCAATGCAAGACACACCTCGCGAACCATGACGACATTATTAGCCGGGTATATGGCCGCACTTCCTAGACTCAAATCCACACTCCGGCCATAGTGACGAGAAGGCTAACTGTGCCCCCACAGAACTTTCGCGGCCAACACGGCAAAGCTTACCTCTTCGATAGCGTCGTGAATGTCACAGCAGGCGAGGCTGGCGAGCGCAACATGACCACAGGCCGACATGTCGTACGCGATATATTCTGTAAGCAGTGTAAGGAAACTGTAGGGTGGAAGTACGATAAGGCATACGAGACGAGCGAGAAATACAAGGAGGGCAAATTCATTCTAGAGGCCGAGCTGCTCAGCCAGGTGACTTGAGCACTCAAGTTTCCATGAGCAAGACAGTTGCGTTAGAACTGGCTCAGTGGACTAACGTTCGCGTGGCAAGGGCGATCGAGAATGGATTCAGGATGAAGATCCTTGGCCACACTGTCTTTGTTTGACGTCTACGGCATCGGGGTGTCATGGCTGAACACGGAGTGTTTTGGGATACGGGAAGGGTTATATGACTTATGATTGCAGGGCAAAGTACAAGGCGCAAAGGTATGGCATAGCAATCGGCGGCAGACACATCACGGGCGCCTTGTGCACGGGATCATGATTCTTCTTAGCATGCACGCTACTCAATGAGGGTATTAGACGATTTTGCAGAACTACCATGAAGTATCTGTAAGTCACGTCTCACGCACCAAGCTTTCCCAGTCAAGCCAACATCCGGCCATCTCGCCTCTTAAGCCGACGGGATCAAGTTTCCGAGAAATGTTCAGCATGTCCAGCCCAAGCATCTTTCCATGCCTCATCCAATCAAGACATCTACCTTCATAATAGCACCCAATTAGCCGCGAAATATATCCCAGCTGTGGTGATGCTGCCGCGTATCTGCATTGTAAGATTGTGCTTCCGACTGTGGTTAAACCCGCTCCAAGAGGAAAGATACCAGGATCATTACCTTAGGTTAGCTGAGCAAAAGCTGCCCCGCACGCCGCCGAAGTCGCGCGAGAAGTGGTGGCAGTAATGCAACATGCGTCATGTACCAGAGACGCATGAACGCGGTTCAGAGGATGGAAGCTAAGAGCAAGCCTCGGTGCTGCTCAAGAACTGTACTTGTTAATATAGGCGTCTTGGGTGTGGGCGTAATGTGGTAAAAATCTCAGTAATAACATCCATTCTCCACCTTCGCATTTCTCTACGATTCCCTTTCTTCTTCTTCTCCTTTCGACAGATACAATACTCGTACTTGTTTTCGACTTGCGCTGGTTTTCTGCTTTTCTCTTTGCACAAGCTGTTGTATAGCCTACTCTTCAATACAGCTTCTTCAATATGCCGGAGGGAACTATGAAAGCGGTTGTGTTTAAGGGACCGAAGGTGGTTGAGCTGGAAGACAGACCTATTCCTCAGATTCAAGATCCCACCGATGTCATCGCCAAAGTTGAGTACACAGCGCTATGCGGAAGGTACGTGCAGATTCGATACTCGTGACAGAAAGAGAAGATACACCACAAAGACGAAGAGCATGGAAAAACACAGCCCAAATCAGCCTGTCACAAGTTTTACGATCGCTCCACGACTATATAAGACAAATACACGAGCCCGTAAACACGACGGTGCTCGCGATACCGACTATCCTCTCTCTACCACAACATTTCCTAGTACTCGACTGGCACCACTTCTCACTACTCATGCACGTACTCCGCTAAGCACAACACGACCGAGCAGCCACACGACTATTCACCTTGAACTCACAACCCATCAGCAACATCGAGGAGAATTGTACCACCACTTTCTCTTTTTTCCTAGAAAAGGAGTATTTGGTGCATAAACTGGCATGGGGAGTTTGCAGATTTCAACTACGTTCATCTGCAGTTGAATTGCTTGCAATTTATCCTTACCAGAGTAGCTAGATGGGACATGATAATCAATGGTTGATGGCTATATCAATGACTGACCGCGCTTGCTCTCTCATCTCGATTCGTCTTTCCACAGCCTTAGTCTACTTTAAAGACGACCTTTTGCGCCTTCATACTGTCGAAAATTTCGTAACCCTCCACGGCATCTTTGAGCGGCATGATTTTGTCGACCATAAATCTACAAGATCGAGGATGTCAGTAAAAATAAACGCGCTCACCATATTTGCTGGCAGCAGAAGATGTGACGACTCACCCTAGCAGATCCTGCTTCTTCTTGAGCATATCCAGTGCTTGTGGGAATATCGACCTCACCGGACATCTACCCATCTGTATTCTCAAGTTCTTGCCATACGCTTGATTGCCCGTCCATGGGATCTCCCCATTATGCACACCCACACTGCTAATAACACCCCAGGGTCTCAATAACTCAAAG
>Ga0181470_100207_pt1 | contig 15021 bp, 16 predicted proteins | sample InSIn5SAF170_FD_119082 | JGI IMG/M metagenome (GOLD analysis project Ga0181470, IMG submission 119082) | Clean room microbial communities from NASA Spacecraft Assembly Facility at Jet Propulsion Laboratory, Pasadena, California, USA -... ...
GATGAGACGGAGAATTGTATTCAATATATCACAAATGGCACATGAGGATATGAAGGACTGCTATGTTTATATGTCAGAGCTTCCATCACGGGCTTAAATAATGCTGCACCATCTGGGGAAATACTATCTGCATGCACACCTTCATGAAGCAACATGACCTAATAATGGAAGACTTCAGCATTGTCCACGTAATGAGCTCACAATATAGACGTACAAGATAATACGTACATATGAACATCACGCATGAGAATCTACCTAAGATGCTTGTGCTCAACAACCAGTCATTAGATCATTTTTGCGTTGTTGTATTTAAAGTCCTGCGCAGCTCATTCGAGTACGGGACTATTTGAAGGCTGGTGCATAGCGTACTCGAAGCATTTTCATACAATAGCAGAGACTTCTAGACTATCTGAAAAGCGATCCAAAGATATCGTTGATCGTTTATCATCGTCAACAATCAGATCTCGAGAACAGAAAAAGCCCTCAAGGACTTCGAATCATACTTGACTTTGAAGAATATCTATGTCATCTGTTTCATTCAATTATTGAGCACTGTTTAATCAAATAAAGTCATGATATTTCCATCCTAACTACGTAGAGATATCTCCTTGTAAGAGCGTCATCGTTCGTGGTCAGAATAAACTACGATATCATTATTAATCTAAGATTAAACTCCGGCTAACTTGAAGTCAGCTCTTTCGTGCTAAGTCTGGTAAAAGAAACGACGTACATGAATACTTCTCTCTCTCAGCCGCCTGGTAAAGTTTATCAGTAATCTAAAAGGAGCAGCATGTCATCATCGGAGTGTAAAGAATGTCATTATTGAGCATGGTTTTGACTGAGGTATCCTAACATCATGATGATTGTGGAAGTTTGGTACAACACTATGTTCAGATTACCAAATTACACCTGACCAGGACATGATTATTGCGAGCTAGGTAAATCCCGGACTACCATCTAGAGCACTTCAGCATCTCATTATTGAGAGTAAAATCTGTGTGTGTAAGCTCTCCTAGATGGTTTACATTGCAATTTCCTCCTATCTTCGAGTCAGTCTCTGCTCCGTGAGGTCGAAGTAATTGTGTCCAAACGTTATCTGGAGCAAATCAAGACTATGGATCAAAATACTTTGACTAGCAATGCTACATGCGAAACAATACAGGTCACAGAAGTCTCATCCAAGACTTTAGACCTGTTCTCAAACTATTTCAACTCATTGTCAACGACGAGACCAGCACAGAATGCGATTTTAGCGGTGCATATACCACAAAGCACGGAAGATCTACTATCCTCGGGACCTGTGCAACCTAGAGCTTTGATTCAGAAAAAAGGCGATGTGAGCCAGAGTCAACGCGTTGTCCCCATGAATCAATCGCCTCAAGAACAACCCAAAATAATAGCAGCTCAACGCTTCACTATTCAAGCAAGAATCCCACTCCCAGCTACTAAATCAAAGCTTGTCGACTTTGGGACGCATCTCAGTATCGTCAAGCCACATTCTGGAACTTTGACGATAAATCGCAGCGTCTTCAATGGCGAAAATTTCACTGATTTTACCACTCCAGACTTCCTGTTCCAGCGTCTACTTCTAGATGAGAAAAGAAACTTCCGCAGATTCAGACTATTCAACGGTGACGACAGTGTCGATCCTGTACTGGCTCACGGAACAGGTGTCATACGATCACGCTTTGCACTAAATAAAGCCCAAGTTGTACTTCCAGCACGATCAGATAGCGCCTTTGAATTTAGCGCGATTTACCTTGACGACGAGCTCTACTACCGTACATTCTCTTTCAAGCGTCTCAGCGAGGATCGACCTACCATCTTTCGCTGGAAGAACAGTGCTGGCAAAGAGGTGAAGGGGTTAGGTAAGAGATTCATGGCACAGGGTATGAAGCTTATAAACGTTGACACGAGAGAGGTTGTCATGGCGTATGTAAAACCTGCTCATTGGGAGAAGAAGATGACGAGAGAAGGTGAGAAGAAGGGACGCGTTGGGTTTGTGGGCGAGCGGTATGGAACGGATTTTGAGACCATGGCTTTGTTCACCTTGCTGATCATGATTGATTCGCAGTGGGAGTGTTGAGATATCTGTAGGAAGAACCAGAAGAGGCCGTAGAGAACAAAATTGCAACCAGCATTCCATTCTGCTAGAGTAGTAAGTCAAACCCTTAAGCTTCGCACATTAAAGCCAATAGTTTAGGAGACAATCTTGACCTATGTAGAGCGTTTCTCAATCTCAAGCAATTGCTCAACTAACTCTACAAAGCATTCCTCATCACTCTTGAATTTAAGTCCAAGTAGCCTCACAACCTTACTGTTATCAACCACTGTGGAGCATTAGTATACTGCAACTAGAGGAACATCCAAAGTGTATGAGACGAAAACCGAAAGAAGGACTACTTACAATAGCTTCCCTTCTCAATATCACTAATCCCTGGCCGTCCTACCGGCGTCCTCTCAGCCAACTCTTCTACGAAGCGCTCTCTCAGAATATCGCAGATTCTCTGCGCAGAGATCTCTCTCGCAGACACAATGATTCTCTCCCCACCTACTTCCGGCACTTCAAGTGCCTTGACATGCGCCTCTGCCAGGTCTCTTACATCAATGTACACATTCAAAGCATTATGCGGCAACGCTTCATCCTTCTTTGTGTTGATATATCCATTATATACCCGTTTATTACTCTCGTTCAGCTCCTCGAGTCTCAAACGTTCAAAAGTGAGAGGGAGGTAAGGGCCGAAAATCATAGGCGGATTTAAAGAAACCAAATCAAACTTTGGATTCTCGCTCTTGATGAAATCCCACGCTGCTAGCTCGGCAAACTTCTTACCTGCACGGTATGCGGCGCCCTTATCCCCTTTTAGAGCTTCGTCATAGGACATCGGATTCCAGTCTTCTTCAGAATAAGTCTTTTGTGGAACTTGTACGTCAGGAACAGAGCGGTCTACGATGGCGGCGCACGAGGAGGTGTAGATCACTCTTTTGATTGATGGAGCGTGAGCCTTGATGGAGTGCAAGAGTGATGTTGTTCCTTTTATGGCCGGGTCGAGGAATTGGGAGTTCGAAGTGATGCTGGCGAAGAAGAAAGGTGATGCTTGATGGATAACGGATGTGAATGGTGGTGTTGAGCGGAGAGCTTGATCAAATGCCCCGGAGAGGGTAATATCTGGCACGATAGCGATGTCAAGTTGGGAATGGTGGTCGGGGAAGTCGTGCAAAATTGAAGCACCCTTATCTGAACTGCGCACGACACAGCGAATGTAGTAACCAGCTTCTAAGAGCTGAGAGACCAAGTGAAGACCTAGGAAGCCATTCGCTCCTGTGAGGAGGACTCTTTTGTCTGACATAGTTTGGCAGAGGTATGTGATGAATTATTGCAATCACTCTCACAATATTTATCGAATAATTGTTGTGGAATGATGGGAGGAACACGTTGGAGATGTCTCTAAAGCAACTCAGCGATTGAACACGAGCCAGATATATGAAGCATATATGTGAGAATGATCCTCATTCCGCAATTGCCATCGTGGAGTGAGGCAGTTGCGGAATAAGTATAACTGAACGTATTCCACCAATCACAAAGTGCAATGACACGACCACTTGATTCTGTCTAGCCATTCCAACCACGAAATGTCAAAAACAATCATCATTGATGGGGTTAAATACATTTTCCGCCACAAAAGCCATGAACGAATCAGCTTGCAAAACAGTGCTGCAGGAGAGCACTGATTTCTCGAAGCCATACTGTCGCAAACACACGGCAGGAGGAGCGTGTAAGACGGAGTAATATTTGTAGTATAATGCATCTTTCGCAAAATAGTTACAGAATGTAAACCTCGTTCAAATAACTCTATTCTGAAGATACATAAATACTTGCGCTGTGTACTGAGTCAACCGTAACATATGATACAAGAAGTAGATACTGGAGGTAAAATTTTCGGTAACTCAGCAGAAGTATAGCTTGAATGTGTTCCGAACCTATTGGGTGATGATGTTACCCTCTTGGAATGAAACAAGGTTCGGTCTAAGTCTCTTTGATCTATCTCGGTCCAACTCAAGCAGAGACATTTTGACCTTCAAGTTAATGTCACGCATAAATCTCAGCTTCATCTACGCATGAATTTACACCTTGAGCGCCCTCAAGTTTTTGCGAGAACATCCAGTGTTCTATATCAGCTTCTGTGACGAGCATGGAAGTGTGCAATGTCCTGCTTCTGTTATTCGTCGCGAACTGGCCTCAAGATAGTCCTCGTCCTTGCACGTATCTCCGTCGTCAATGTCAAGTAGGGAGATTGATACTGTATGGTGACCGTTTCTCATGACTTCGTCGCAGGTTTTCTCGTAAGATCTGTCAATTTTTCTTCCAAGACCTGAACTTCTGCTATACACCAACCCACAATTAGCATGACAGCGCATCCCAGGTCAAAGCCGTCTTTCCTGATTGTACTCACAATGCTTCTGCTTCTTAATCTCGTCTGTCTCAAGCTTGACCCATCCCCAATATGCCAATTGATATGTAAAGACGGCTACGAGAAGTACTTTGGCGACTGGACGTGTGAATACCTTGTAGAATCCGATCTGAACGCATTTAGTCTTACGAGAGTAGAGCACTGCTGGAAGATTGAACATACGTGCTTGGAGACTTCCTTTGGCTCACTTGGAGGTTGTGCTGAGTACCATCTTCTTGATAATGCTAGATTCCTGTACGTATTCATTGGAGCTGGAGCTCTGACTCTTCTAATTATGTGCGAAGTGTTCGTCATTGCGAATGCGTGATACAAGCTTGGTATCCCGCGCAAGGAACGGTAGGTGTTGGAAATCAATTCGTGGAGGATTTGAATAACTTAAGTTTGATGTTTATGTGAATTCTAACCTTCATACATAAAATGAAGCTTCCCTAGTCTCCCCCATAAGCTGACCCAAGCACCACATGCTGGCCAAGGCATGCACGAAGTCAGACCCACTCTTCAGGGTTCCTTCCGTTCCTGAAATGTGTCCCAAGGCATGTGAGTAGAATCGAGAAATAGTTTCAATTGATCGACATTCTTCACACGACTTCAAATCCGTGATTGTATCCCTTGCAACTCGAAGTGTGCACAACATTGCAGATATATTGCAAACACATAGGACTCGAAGATCGAACAATTTGTAAGTTCTCTTACTAGATGCTGTGCCACAGATATCCTAACACTTATTTATCAGATCCTCATCGCCTACCCTTGAGCTCTACAACACTTCACCAACACAATGGTAAGCTTACCCTTCGAACACTTGCTATGACTCGTCTTCTTCCCATACAACATACCAATTCTGCCAATGCGACAATGAAGAGCACCATAAGTGGCTGTCGGTCATACTGCTATACTGTAAATGACCACATGTGGTGTGGCTCCAATACCCAGGTCTTTCGCAACACCACGTCACTCTCTCCCATGAAGAGAAAAATGACTAATGCTATTGTTTCGCAGGCCCAAACTCCAGAGCAGCGTCTTCGCAATGCCAAATTCACAAAGGCTCAAGACGCGCGACGAGGGAAGCCAGAATCCGAAGTCAAGGTGAAAAGAGATGTCAAGAGTCCCGTCAGTCCGGTTGTTGTTGGTACGTTATGTTCTGTCTCTCTCATGCCAGTGAAGAGTCGGAGGAGGATGGGTGTCCAGACTGGGATAGGAGGAGTGTTCAAGATGTGCAAAGGGAGTTGGACTGACCGGTTGTTGGTATAGGTGTCCTAGCTTTCGTTCTTATCGGCGGTCTTCTTTTCGAGCTTTTGAGCAGATTCTTCTAGGCGAGTCTGTGGAAGACAAGTGGGATTGACGAGAGCCATCGAATGATCGAGGTTGTGGAACAGTTGTCCCGGAATAGTAGGGGATTTGAGGTACATGTTGCAGTAGCAGTATAGAACTACACGCGTAGCATGAGAGCGGATTACAAAAGTAGGAGGATATTCTCATTTCTCTGGCGGAATTCTAGGGAAGGAGTTATAAGAACACTTTGTGTAGGGAGTTCTGGATGGTGCATATTCGAATTTTTGAGGCATTATTTTGTTCACCACTAAAAACCTACAAAGTTCATTACATATTGATTTTGTCTCCTCTGAGACCTACTCTAATAGTCCGCTATGTGCCTAAACTACATGCCGCTGACTGGGATATCTCAAAATCAAAACTCCATCAATGCTACTCATTCAACCACAATCATATCATGTTCCATATATTCTCGACAAACACCACGAATCAAGCACCTAACCCACGTCTCTTACTTCCGCCGTCGTGCTTTCTCAGATTCCCAGCCTCGAACTGCCTCTCTAAATCACTCTGCATGCGACCGATGTCAAACTTCCCAGCGGTATTTGTGCTCTTCTGCTGGTCAACCGTCGAAGCACCAGCGCCCAAGGACGAATTTTTTCCAGCCCCAAGTAGCCGCAGAAACTTGTTTTTCCTGGCATCGCTTCCACCCAAAGCATTCGCGTTCCATTGCTCGGCCTGCGGTGGCGGGGCATGGTTGCTTGAATGGTTCTTAGGATACTTCTCATCCACGGTACTCGTCTTCACAGCCGTAGGAGTTGAAGCTTGTTCGGAGGCAGTCTTATTACTTTTCCTGTCTTTCTTTTTCTGCTTTTTCTCCTCTTTAGTTTCAGAACCTTCGATGCTTTTTTGTCCGAGATGCTCAATCTCTTCTTGGTCTTGCTGGAGTAACGAGGCCTTCTTTGCCTTTTTTGCCTTCTTACGCTCACTCTTTTCGTCTATCTCGACTTGGTCATCTTGTTTCCGGGAGACAGCATCTACAGATGCTTCTTGTCGTGCTTGATTCTTGTCTGCTATCATGGCATCAAGTTTGGTGTCGTCAGATTCAGCCAGTGACTCGCTTGGTTGTTGTGACTTAGCAGATTCTCGCGAGGACTTCTTATTCTTCTTGGACTTCTTAGATTGCTTCTCGTCGACGGTTTCTACATCTTGAGTACGCTTTCGCTTCTTGCTTTCTCCATTGGTAGATCCAGCATCATCCGCTAGTGCTACTTGTTCTTGCTCAGCGGCTTTCTTAGCAGCTTTTCTTGCTTTCTTCGCGGCCTTTCTGTCTGCCTTCTCCTGCTTCTCCTGCGACCTGACATCCTCACTATCCGTGTCTACTTGTTTGGGATGAATTGGTGCAACTGCACTCTCTTTCCGAGATTTCTTTCCTTGCGACTCAGTTGACTTCTTCTCGTTACGCTCTTCTGCACGTCTTTCATGGCGGCGTTCTTTCCGTGCTTTCTTTGCTTCCGGGTCTACCACGTATGGCTTAGCATTGTCAAGATCAAAAGTGTTCCATTCAATGCAGATATGGAAGTCAAGGTCAACCACGACCAAAACCTCGAAGAGAAAGTCAAACCCATACCTTCAATCTTGCTCTTTTTCTGCTTCTTCTTGGAATTTTCTGACACATCCATTGGTACAATATCTATGGCTTCCATCTCTTCAGCATACAAAGAAAATGCTTGTCGAAGGTTGTCACAACAAGAGAAGCTGTGGTATTAAAGTATGGTTGAGCCTTGGGAAATAATTTTGGATTGAGGACGAAATCTTGGCACCGATAAGGACTTCTTATCACACGTGTGCGTGTAATACCCCTTGAGTATGACGGTGTCGACCAAGGTGAAATATTGTGTTATGAATGTTGGTTAAGTTTCGTTCTACTATTTAATGGTAAGTAGTATCTAAAGGCAGTGGCAAGCTCAATTCAACTCATCCTCAACCAAATCCGTAGAGATAAATTTAAGTATATTCATATATTGTGTGTGTTATGCATATTGCTTGCTTAAGTTCGATCTATGGAGGTATACCTGATAATCAAAAAATGCTGATTCCGAGCCCCGTGTCCCAAAGACCAGCATTCAACCATGCAAGCTGGATTCACACTTTGTACAAAGAGCAGAGAAAAGAGTTTGACCAATACACTCCCGAAACTCACGTGTGTACATACTATCGTTTCCACCATTTCAATCATCAACATCCCTATCCACACATCATCGATACTTCGCAAAACTCAAAAGTCCAAACGTCGTAGCCCAAACCCGTTGGTATCCATAAATGATAAAATCGCTAAAGTTCAGATAACAATAAGTGAAGATTATAAGAATCCATCGCCACAAAAAATGAAATCAAAATATCCCCTGCACTAGATAGCCTCCCCTGGTTGAGATAGACAAAACCCAGCCTTGTAAGCTGGGAAAAAGACATATCTCCCTGAACAGTCAAGTATCTTCCACCTCTTTATGTAGCCTTACCTGGCTATCAAACTACTCACACATATTAAGATCAATATGACCGAAAGAAACGCAAAATATGAAATCAAAATCAGACAGAACCGCCCATGTAAACAATTGTATCCCAGAGTTGGAATAATAGTTGGCGAATCGAGGAAACTTGGATCCATGCAATTTATGGCTTCGGTGCTGTACAATGCTGGTTCCGCAAGGTGCTGAATCTTAAGAGTTGCAATATCTTCGGTATATGGGAGCTGTAGATGTTGGGGTTAGGGTATGAAGAGATAATCGATCACATGACGAGACAACCGTCTGCTTGTTCAGCTTTTTTTGGGCCTACGATCATCACATTCTGTCAGCTAAGTCAGAACCCAAGAGAAGAAGTTAAGCACACCTTTTCCCGACGGCTTAGCGGGCTTTCCTGCCATCCAACCCAATACCCCCTTAGATGACTCGCTTTTCTTTGCTTTGTTTCGTGAAGGACTTCGTGATGATCGTCCTCGCTCGCGATCTGGCACCGCAATGATAGGTGGTCCATCACGCATCGGAAGCCCACCTGGATAGTGATGCATTGGGGGTATCGGGATCTGTCCTCGCGAAGGACCAGGACCAGGGCCAGGACCCCGGTGGCCAGTCGGTACCGGAGGCGGACCTCTTCCCCCGACTCCATGTGTCGCATGACGGCTTCGAGGTCGCTCAGGAATCCCGTGGCCGTGCATCGCAGGTCGTTCTGGTATTGGCCACATGCTCATGGTGATAGTCCAGTCAGGTTCAATCACAGTTTCCCAAACTTGCTTCAAGATCATCTCTCCATTGGGACCGATGAGATCAAATTGACCTGCACGGACTCGAGGACCTACCACATCAACATGCATGAAAGCTTGTTGAATTAGCTCATCCATACCCTACCAGAGTCAGCCATGATTATGATATTGGAAATATAAATATACTTACAGCCCAGGTCGAGCACAAGGCAAATGGAAAATTAAACTTTCTGCCTACAGCATCTTTGAAACGGATTGGCTTTTTTGGATCGTCGGGCTTTTTGGTTGCTTCAGCCAAAGCTTTCTCGGCGTCCTTCTTCGCCTTCTCAGCAGCTTCAGCAGCCTCCTTCTTGAGCTTCTCGGCTTCCGCAGCAGCATCTGCTTTGACCTTTGCCAACTCAGCAAGAGCATCTGCTTTTGCCTTCTCTTCAGCAGCCCGTTCCTCGGCTTTCTTGATTGCTGCTTCTTGTTCCTTTTTCGCTTCTTCGATGCCCTTTGCGAGTGCCAACTTCCTCTCTTCCTCGATTTTCTTCTCCCAAGTCGCCTTCTCCTCAGCAGCCTTTTTCGCTGCTTCTACGGCAGCTTCTTCAGCTTTCCTCGCAGCCTCTGCATTCTTCAGCATTTGTGACCGTAACTCGTCTTCCAGCTTGCGTTGCCAGGCCGCCTGTTCTTCCGCAGCTTTCTTTTTAGCTTCAGATGCAGCCAATTCAGCAGCTCTGGCAGCCTCTTCCCCTGCCTTCTTCGCCGCAGCTGTCTCTTCAGCCAGACGCTTTTCCCAAGCTGCCTTTTCCTCAGCAGCCTTCTTCGCGGCTTCAGCAGCTCGCTCCTCAGCTTTTCGTGCCTCTTCCACACCTTTGGCCATAGCAGCAGCCCATTCTGCTTCTAGCTTCTTTTGGTATGCGATTCTGTCCTCTTCAGCTTTCTTCTTTGCCTCAATTTCTGCTAGTTCTCGCGCTTTGGCAGCCTCTTCACCTGCTTTTTTCGCGGCTGCAGTCTCCTCCGCCAGACGCTTTTCCCAAGCCGCTTTTTCATCAGCAGCCTTCCTTGCAGCCTCTGCAGCAGCAATTTCGGCCTTCCTGGCCGCTTCTAATTCAGCTTTTGCGGCAGCTTCCCTTGCATCTCTATCGGCTAATTCCTTTTTAACTCTCTTTGCCTCTTCCTGAGCTGCTAGCAGTCTCTTCTCTACCTCAGGATCGGTAGTGGAGATTTCGCTGGGAGGGCTCCAGGCTGATGAGTAGAATTGCCCATGGTGGGACATACCCGGAGGCTGCATATGTGGTGGGAGATGTTGATACTGATGTTGAGGGTGGCCAGGAATGCCACTATATGGGTGATGACCAAATGGCATGATCTCATGGCCGTATGCGCCCGGGGTACCATGATGTGACATTGGTTGATGTGGCGCATTGAAGTATCCAGCTCCTGGAGGTGGGGTAGGGCCAGGTTGGGGCGAGAAAGGGTTTCCTGGAGGTACACCAGGTGCACCATATTGATAAGGGCTTTGTGCAGCATAGTGTGTCAGTGCACCGGGGCCTGCACCGAAAGGCGCAAAGGGTGCTCCGGGAGGACTTGAATATGCACTTTGTGCGTAGGCCGGTCGAGACATCCCTGCACCGAAGTGATTTGCTGGTGGTGCAGAGTAGCCTCGACCATAACCTGGAAACGATTCCTCGTGAGGATCCACGCTTGAAGGAGGTGCTGGCGCGTGTTGTCGGTGGACTCTTGTAACTTGTGGTGGTCGATGAGCCTTTTCTGTAGTTCTATGCCGTCGTGTAGAAGCCCTCGGAGCAGCTGTATATGAGTCTCGTGATCGATGTCGATTTTGCGTTGGAGGTCTTGAGGCAGAGTCCGATGGTTCAATTTCGTCGGAGTATACTGAGTCCCAAGTTTCGTCTAATTCATCGGAATAGTGATCACTTGGACTTGCGCCTCTTGGGCGGACGTGGACCCCAGTGCCCGATGAACCTTCTTCGTCAGTGAAAGAATCCGACTGAGAATTCGAGACGTCGGTAGGTGATTGTTGTGACTCGATCGTGATGGTTGTTGTTGCTCTGTCACAGTTACTGTCAGTATGAGTAGTAGTCGCAATGCAAAATATCAAACATACGGCATTTGGTTTGTATCGCCACAGGAATTATCTTTCGCTCACGACCTTAATTTAAGATTCGTAGCGAAGAGATATCCAGTCCCGTAAATAAGTACGAAGCGTTGGTTTAGTTCTTTGGTCACCGCCTTATTCTAAGGCTGAACTGTTTGCCCGAATTCGCCTCGGAACAGAGGTTGGCCGGGGAATTAATCTACCAAACGCGAGTGCCCGAAAACAGCTGGAGTTGTAGTTTAGATATTATAGAGATCGCTCGATCGTGACGTGCGAAGGGATGATGGCGCAGAACAGAGAGCGAGATTAGGTCGTTCTGCTCGATCCACGGCAGAGAGAGTGCTAATACACTCGTGCTTGCGGATGATGTGTCGTTGGTTTGGATTCAGGAATTCTGTACGACTACCATCCGGTGACAAAGTGGCACCGGACTGGCACTTCGAAGTGACGAGCACCGATTTGTGTTGCGATCTTCCAGGAGGGTGTAATTATTTTGCTGTGTCTGAGAGGGGTCGAGATTAGCGCGGTTCGACTTGTCAACATGGACTACCCGCCCATACCACATCAAGTAAGCAGGACCGGGATGGAGCGAAATCAATTGTTCAAAGCAAAGGAGAAGAACATCAAGCTCTCTTGTCAGTCCAACAACAATCTGGGGAATGATTGTGAAGAAGTAGATCGAATGATTACCAAACGATCTGATTCCTTCGAAACATGAAAAGTGAATGGAGGTCAAAACTTACAAGTCTCTGTGACAAGCTGAAACTAAGCGTTGATGTGGACAGCAATAATGGACGTGCACGAGGACGCTCTGTGACGTTGTGAATGTGGAGGAGGGAAGATGAGAATCCAAGATCCTGGATTGGGCGTTTGTTACACCTGGGATTGCCGACTTTGGAGTTTCTGCTCGGCAAGCCTTTAACACCGAGAATGTCGTGTTGGAAGTCAACAAGGGTAATGATCCCAGAGTGTGTGTGTGTAATGTAAAGGGACCTGGTAGCAGTTCACTTCGCCTCGTCTTGTTGATATGAAGGTAAACAGGGCGAGGAGTTGTAAAGGATGACGATGCGTTCCTGCTCGGTGTTGATGGTTGGACTTGCTTTGAAGGTGATTCGCTGGTTTTGATTGTAATGATGCATGAATCGTTGTCCTTTTTTTTTTTCTTATGCAGAGATCCAGACTTCTACGGCGTGAATCGGATGCAGGAAAAACGTGTCGTTCAGGTGAATTTGCGAGAAGGGCACAAAGGATTTTGTTGATTACTTTCAACGGTCTGGGTATCTGGGTCTTTTTGGGTCTCGAAAGATTCTAAGATACAGGTACATGACTAATTGTGCGAAAATTGGGGGAGAGGGATGTTATTCTTGCATAAACTTCAGACGGCGAGACAGACTAAATTGACTGACACTGAAAGGCAGATTGGAACCGAGTTGTGAATGTTAACGGTCAAACTGGCTTTGTTGAGGCTGTAAACCATCTACATATACTATTTCGCCAATGCCACGACCAAGTCTATGCCGGACCTTATTCTAGGAAAACTAGTGAAAAGAGTCATGAAACGTCAGCATGTGCTAGCCAACAAGCGCAAATGTCCCACGAAATGTCGCACACCGGTTGTTGCTATGCATGCCCAACAGTAAAGTCGATTTGTGCCCGAATGCCCAAGTATCCCCAAGGCCAAATATGGCACCTGTGATTCGCTACATCTCCAAAATTTCGACTTTACAGGTCAGCGGGAGCACCCGCTTTCGAAGCTAAAATTGACACGTCGCATATGGATACGAAAACGTGTGTCCATTTCCTCTTCTGAGTAACGTAGTCCAGGATTGCATCCTAAACGTTGAGCTAATCCTTAGAATGATCTGGCTGTTTCTATGCAGATGCTGCGACGGGTGCCTTGCATGGACACAGCTGCATCTCAAGGTTTCCGAAAGTTCATCGAGTGATGGCTGCGGTTTCACGGTCTAACAACTCCTTTGCCGCGATAATCTCTGCATCATCATAACCCTGCCATCCGACCTCTTGGGATGTGTTCCTGCGCACAATCTCAGCAAGTTTGGCAGTAGCCAACTCGTTGAGTCGTTCGACGGTTCTAACATCAGGCGTTTGTAAGGTTCCTTCTACTTTGGAAGGCTTGGAGTTTTGTCTCAATGTGCTTAAAAGTCGTGCAGTAGTCTATGATCGAGTCAATATCAGATTGGAGCTGAGAAATGCAGATATAGGCCAGACGTACCAATTTGAGACCATAGTAACCGCGAAGGTAATCGTCACATAATTCAATACTCCTGCAGAATCTACGAAATGACTCCGAAAGGTACTTCTCAGCGAGTCCAGGATCGCCAGTGGTTCCCGCGATGTAAAGTGTTTCACCCAAACGCGCGTGAATCTAACATTGAAATGAGATACATTTCGAATCACAACATGACCAACTTACATTCCAGGCATTTGGTGCAACGAGAAGCACTTCTTCCAATGCGAAAACGGATTGCTGAAACAGCCCCTGCGAGAAGTATATGTCTGCTAACTCTGCCCACGCTTCTGCATCTGTTGGAGAGGCGTCCAGGAACTTGTTCAATGCAGTGACTGCTTCCGGGAGCTTCTTGGTTGATCTTAACAGTGCTATGCGACGTTTTGCAACCGGCTATTCAGTTATTAGTGAGCAATCTGTTGGAGGTACAAACAGGGGCTTCTGCGTACCGTGTTTGTCGGATCGTTCTTCAAGATTTTCTCGTATGACTTGAGCACCTCGTTCAACTCTGCCTCAGTTTTGGCAGTAGCTTCATCGTAAAGCCCGGCCAATGCCAACACCCTTTCGTTCGAGGTGCCAAATCGTTCCGTCAATCTTCCTATACAGAGTCGTGCCGACTCCTCATCGCCTGTTCGCAAGCAGGACAGCATAAGATTCTCATATGTAGACCAGAGCTCGGGCGTTTCCGCAGCGGTCCATAGCGAATTCAAAGTGTAGGGTTTGATGGTTGCAGGAGTACTCTGGAGGATCGCAGGAGCTTGCTGTGATACATGCAGAGCTACTTCGGGCGGCAGATGGGCTGGTGGATGTAACAAAGAAGAATTCATCTTGTTTGGAGTGGGATATATCGATAGCGATTGCCACACAGGATATTCGACAGTTTGTTATACAATGAACGAGTGTGACATGTTTTCCATATTATGCCATGGAGTTGCCAGGATGAGCTCGGGGTCGCTTGGCATGGATTGGTGGGGTTGTCGCGATGCATCATGGACGACTTGCTATGTTTACTGCAGCATACTTTCAGCATCTCCTGTGCGGTGCTTTCTATGGCTGACCTAAATTTTCCTACTTCATAACTTTCCCGCTTGCTTATGCACTGAAGACTCTGCGATATCGTGCACATAGGATTGAATCATTCATGCAGCGGTTTACACCACGATGTAAATTCATACTGCCCATGCATAGATCAATATGCTGACAGCGAGCAGGTTCGAGAAATCGCTTTACGACCTCATACGAGGTCTGCGGAATCACAAAGGACGCGAGGCAGAATATATACAGAACAGCTTGAAAGAATGTCGAGCAGAAATCAAGGGTTCAGATATGGGTTAGCAGATCCGATTCGTTGTACACGATGACACTTTTGACGATGTTGTGAAGATTTGAAGGCGACCGCGCTGTTGAAGCTCGTCTATCTGGAACAATTTGGTCATGATATGAGTTGGGCGTCCTTCCATGTGTTGGAAGTAATGTCCTCTCCAAAGTACTTGCAGAAACGTGTTGGCTACCTAGGCGCTGTGCAAAGCTTCAGACCTGACACGGAAGTCTTGATGTTGGCCACAAACTTGCTGAAGAAGGTATATCATAAGGAGCAACTGTTGAACCATTGCTAATCATGCACAGGACCTTACATCCACCTCGATTAACACAATGACCTTACCTATTC
>Ga0181470_100208_pt1 | contig 15008 bp, 15 predicted proteins | sample InSIn5SAF170_FD_119082 | JGI IMG/M metagenome (GOLD analysis project Ga0181470, IMG submission 119082) | Clean room microbial communities from NASA Spacecraft Assembly Facility at Jet Propulsion Laboratory, Pasadena, California, USA -... ...
TAGGTAAGGCTTGGCGATTATGGCGTAGTTAATCCTATGGACTTTCCGGCCTGTGAGCTTCGCCATAGCTGACACTTCACTGCTCGCCGGCACAGGCCCGGGATGCCTGATCTTGGCTTCGAAGCCTCAGCCACTCCTAGCGGTCTCTAGCAGACAAACATGGTGCGCTAGGAACTATACACTAGTCTTGAGTAGTGACAGACAGACGAACCCTTCACGGCTAAAGATGTAGATCCACACGTTGAACTTTGATCTTGCCGTCAGCAGTACCTGTTTTTGTACTCAAACTTCTACAGTTCTTCTTGTGCCCTGCAATAGATCGAAGCAAGTACCCGCTTTCTTCTATAAATAGTCCTTCGTTTTTGTTGTTGAGATACAACGCTGCTCGTTCGTAGGGCTGGGTATCAAGTGAGCCATTGTAGGCCATTCCAGCGGACTAAGTCCGTCCACCTCGTAAACCTGTCAACATCTTTAGTAAATTTCTAACTGCAAAAATAGTACAAGCATCTAGGTTTGGGTACTATATCTGTACGATTTCATGGGTTTCGGTGGTTGAACAGTACATTTGCTTCGCGAAAAGGCAACGTGCTGGCCGAGCCGGTATGGGTCTGGGAGTGGAGTAGATATCTGAAGGATCCAATGCCAAGACGGATTCGGGTTTCTGCATTTGTGACTCCGAACACGTGAATAATGTCTTCGATTTCGATCACAGATGTGCAAGTAATCGCGACAGTTGGAAGGATAGTTTCCAATAGGCTATCTGGTGTCTACATGTCAAGGTACAATCTACACTGGGAGCTGACTCACCACATATCTGGACTATGCTTCTCCAGGGGACCATCGCTGCGAAGGTTCCAATCTTACATAATCATATCAAAATCGTACCTAGATTAGCGATGTTCGCGAGCCGTGTAAACGTCATAGGGAGTTATGTTGTTATTAAGCAAAGGTTCGATCCGGCGATTGTCGAACGACAGATGCAGCTAAACGCGCCGCCGTGCGTTTTGGAGGCGTTTTTGCGGCTCTGTGTCTCAGCATGCGAAACTGAAACATATCGAATTGTCGTTGGGTTGAAGCGAATGTGGCTGACAAGAGCATTCTCGGTTGTGGTACAGGTCGAAGAGAAGACTAGTGGCATGCAGTAATTACACAGACAACCGATACATGTCGTCTCAAACAGTGAGCCTGCTCACTGTCTAAACTGTGTCTGAGTGTTGTCGTGTAAGTGCTCAAGGGGAAGAAGAACGATTTGGCAGACTAGCGAGCTAGCATTCAAGTCCGTGTTCAGTATCAGTAAGTGGCAGGGATGCCACGTGAATATTGTGCGACGAGTACAGCCGGATCATCTGCAGAAGAAACTCAAATAGGATTGTACGCTGTTACAAGAGGCGATGGTAGGGAGCAGTGAGCGTTAAGGGAGAAGACCAAATCGTACAATCACAGTAACAAAGATGAACAAATGAACAGAAAGCGAGAAGACAGACTTGGGTGTGTCCAAGAGAACTCCAAACATGACGTATCAAAGCGCCTTGCCGTGAGGCATTCAAATCTCTCAATATTCTCCCAGAATTTTCCGAGCCGTGAGGCTTCTTCTCTTAAAGATGTACTGCATATAGGGAATCGCCAGGTCTGATATAATGTCGTGAATCGTGAGGTAAGGAGGGCGTCGGTGGGGGGTATCGTTTAGGAGTTGTGCACGTCGGTCCACATGGCAGCTCTCAGAGGCGGCGGTCCAGGTAGTCGACACGCGCCTTGAAGCTCTTGACTATTTCCCCAATGCGACGCACTTTATCAAACTCGACTTGGAGCTCGTCAATCTCGCGAAGTATGGACCGAAAACGCGCGATCTCAGCATCGGCCATCTGCATGGCGTTGCCAGCACGGTCATATTGCACCTGGGTCGCCGTCTGGGTCTGCTGGGTGAGCTGTGATACTATCAGCATTCTATGCACTCAGCGAGTACCTGACTGTACGTTGCCAGCTTACGTAGTGCCATCGCTGCTGTATCGAGTACATCAAACGATCAAAGTGGGCGCCGAGCGCCTGTAGACTGGTGGGATCCAGGAGTAACCGGCCTTGGCTGGATGCTCTTGAAGCGGCGCGGGATGAGCTGCTGCCTTGTTGCGACGCGGCAGTTGCAATTTGTGCCTGGAGATATTGCTGCTCTGAGGAGTTGAGCCCCAGGTCAGAGACCCTAACGGTGGACATGTGCACATTATCTTAAGAACATTGTCGGGGACGCTCCTCAGCCCACAAGCAGCTAGTAGGCGTCGCACGCTGTGGGTTTGTTGCACGTTACAGCTCCCGCAAAAGGAAACCTCAGGCGTCGTGATGGCAGGAGGGAGGGGAGCGCGGTGGCAGGCCAGGTGCCAAGACGACTGGCCAAAACCGCAGTGGTGCAGCCGCCGAGAAGAAGCAACCATCGCATGAACCATCAACCCTACCACGCTCGCACCGAGATGACCACCTGCAGCCCTAACACGGGTCGGAGAGAACTGATTTGCGGCCAGTGTCTGCTGCCGCGTCTCTCTGCGCGACATCCCTCGGCACGCAACCCGCGCGAAGATCAACAGGCGTTGTTGACTCGTTGCTGGTGAGCAGCTATCAGAGAAGACGTAACTTGAACTTCCCTTACTTCATTTACCGACGGTTCGTCACTCCGTTGGCCCAGCGTGCAGTCTCACTCTGAACGAAGACAGGGTCACTATGCGCGCACCCCTGACACACTTGTCAATTTTGCCGTAAAGTCGAACGAACCCCACTCGCCATCTAGGACGGAGATGTACGGAGGGGTACACCCACAAGGAGAAGGTGATACCGGCAGATGAACCAGCTTGATGTGATGCTGACTTAGCAAATGTGATTTGCATCAACTAACTGATCAGCAACTCACGTGGTGACCTTACCAGGAAAGTACCGGAGAATCTCCCTCCGAGGACGAGACACAGGTTCATCCAAACGGACTATCAAGCTAGCATTGTTACTTGAACCGCCAAACTATAGAAAAATGGAGTGATGACGATACAGTACCTATAGCCTCATGACGTGTCGTAGCCCGCGCGTTCTTATAAAGCCTCGTAGTCTCATTGTTACGGTGAGTAGGTATCGGAATTCTTTTCTAACGACCATGAAGCTCTTCCAATATCTCGGGGCTATCTTAACATTCGCAGCAGCCTCCAAGGCTGTCATCCTGCAAAATGGACAAGTTCGAGATACTCATTATTTAGATACCCAAATACAGAACATGGGCAGCGGTTGGAATTCGACTGCCTGGACCACATATGGCGCCAACGCTTCAGAGCTTTCATACAAGGGACGCTGGGATAGCCAACATATCTCTTGGTGGGCAGCACCCGGCCTCAAATTCGCCTTCGAAGGCCAGGATGTAGCGATTACTTTTGGACAGTACACATCAAACAATGTGCTGGTAGCCTACCGCGTCGGAGGTCTCGATTGGCAGTTCACTAACATCACGACCAATGCAACCCACCACTTGGTATCTGCAGCTACATCTGGTCTGAACCTTACGCGTCAAGATCAACTGCCGCTCACCTTCGAAATGCGAGTTACAAACTGGGGCTATGGTGTTCAGATATCCGCCGTTCATCTCTCCGCTGGCTCAAAACTTATCAAGATTCCAAACTTCTCTCGAGCTATCGAATTTATTGGAGACTCGCTCACTGCCGGCATGTACTCGACATATGAAACCTTCAGCGGATTTGGTTACATGATTGGCGCAGGGCTCGGCGATGTGGAATTCAGCGTAACTGCACACCCGGGCATCTGTCTGCACGACACCAACTGCTGGGGCAATCCACACGGACAAGAATACCAGTGGTTCCAGACCTACGATACCAATGGCCGCGCACAGCAGATTCACGGAAACACCTCCGAACCACGGGACTTTTCTGCCCACCAGCCTGCAGATATTGTCGTGATCAATCTCGGCACAAACGACAACAACACTGCGAACAATGTTACAAACGAGGAGTACTACAATTCCTACATATCCTTCGTCTCCAAGGTGCACAACGTCTATCCAGATGCGCAAATTATCATCATGTCTCTATGGAACGGATTTGGTCAGCTTGGGAACACTTACTACGAAACCGGTGCCTTCAAGGACGAGATCTACAACGTATACAAGCACTATGAAGACCAGGGCTTCGTCCACTACTTCAACAGCACGGGAATCCTACAGCACAACGATATTGGGCCGCAGTACCATCCGACAGACTTCGGACACGTCAAGATTATGAGTCATATGCTGCAGTACCTTCGGATTAAATTCGGATGGGAGTTCGCGGCGACTGGGCCGGAGGTTCAACACGATACGTTGTATTGGAACGATGAGTCCGGCTATTGAGGCAGTCACTGGCATGTTGAAGGAGGTTGCACTAGAAGTATTGGTAGAAGAGAGTCTTTACATTCGACAACCTTTGTCATCAACATCGTTACGTATGTACAGAGGAAAGAAAAGGGGGTATATACACCGACACCAAAAATGCTATGCACAGAATCTGAAAACTGCCGTATGGCCTCAAGCGCATTATAGCGCGTAATTCTCCGCATGTAGGAAAATCTCATCTCTATCACTGTCGCTCCATACGCTCCTTTGCAGGTCTGCGACTGTCTCGCTAACGCTGACGCGCATACTCGGCGGTCCGCAGATGAAGACGCATGTTCGCCTCCCAAAGTTCTTGCTTAGGCCCTTGAGAAGAAAAGGTATGTCGGGTCGTCCGTACTCGGTACTCCAGCCGTCCTTCTTTTTGACGGCTGCGGGCAGAAACGCGAAGCGCATCAGGTTCTTCTGGAACTCCGTGGGTGTAGAGGGAAAGCCAAAGTCAAAACCTTGCACATTCGAAGAAGTGCCGCCAGGGCTATAGATTTCCGGGTTGATCGCGCCCGAACCGGCTTTGATGGCTTGCGAGATGTCGAGAGATAGGTTGCGATCTGTTCGCCGAGCGGTAAGGGACTGTGGCGCTGGCGAAATCATGTCGTGGTTTGAGGATGTATCGGAGTGGCTGCTCTGGTAACTCGGGCGAGGGGGCGCGAGATGCCTCATGTGCGCTTGTGGAAGCGCTGAAATGTGGTCCTCGTTTTCGCGACGAAGCTCACTTTCCTTCTCCGGGTCGCCTTGAGCTTCGTCTCGGATCAATGCCGAGTGTCGTTTCGAAGAGATACCAGACATTCCTGAGAGGCGGTGGTCTGCAATGTTCTGAAATGCGTCATTGACTTTGTCGTGAAGGAACATGGACACAGGTCGTGTTGGAGTCTTCGCACTGACGAGACCACCGCCTACAACACGCTTTGCGGCAGTGATGTAGAACTGACATTCCACAGTCTCTGGAGGCGCGAACTCGCGGCAAATGCGGAGCTCTTCCTTGAACCATTCCATCGTCTCAGGACGTTTAAGCGCCCAAATGACATGGATCTTGCGGGTAACAGCCTTGCCGTCGCGCATCTTCTTGATGAGGCAGAGTAGTTGCGAAATGATCGCTGTAATACCACTGCCTCCCGCGATAAGGACCACATCGTCGAAAGCCTCGATGCGTCGCTGCATGCCTCCGTATGGGCCGTCTACGAACGCGCGGTACGTGTGCCATGGGCCATGTGTCAGCGCGCTTTCGACGACTTTCTTTGTAAAACCACCGAACGGTCTGAAGACGAGGACCATGTCTCTGTACCCCTCGCCGTATTCCGATGGGAAATCATCATCGCACAAGGAAGCGATGGTGAAGGGATGGTTTTCGAAAACCGAAATACCAGGCATTCGGAGGTAGACATACTGCCCAGGTCTCCATTTTGTCTGGGTGGGTATTGTGATTTTGACGGCGTTCTCCGGCATCAGGGTAACAGCTGCTTCGTCGCCGATGAGCCACGATAACCGGAAAGGATTCGTCCAGTTGAGATAGAACAGTCGCATGAAGTAGGATAGAAGCCAGATGGCCAAGGTCGAGAATAGGTAGTGCCAGGAGGTGAGGTAGTTGTTACAATGCCAGAACATCATGCCGAGAAAGACAATTGCAACAGGTACGTGAAGAGCTACGAAGAGCTCGTACATTCGATGGCGAAGGGGTGCGATCGAGTGCACGCACAGGAAGCATAACGGTACGAGAGCGGCGACTCCTGAACGATTGTTAGCTCATGTGTTACACACGAAAACACAGTTCTACGTGTGGAATAGTTATGCATACCAGTACCGTAGGCATAGATGCCATCCTGTTTGAAGAAGTTCTCGAATACTTTTCGCGCACCCTTCTCCCAAATGGGAGTCACGTAAAAAGGTACAGTGTGGAGGATGCTCAGGACAAGGCACAGGTACGCTGCCCACCTGTGCAAGACGTTTAGCCGCTCATGGCTGATACCAGTGACCATCGTGATCAGATTTGCCTTCATTGCGAGCGCTACAATCCATGGCAATAGCGCCACTGCCATCATTCCAGATCGAACGGCCAGGGGAGGCGATCCATAAGAGATGCTCTGCCAAAACAGAGGCTGAGGAAGACAGCAGTAGAGAATTCCCAAGATGAACGCCAGGACGACGATGACGATAACGCTCAACGACGGGAAAACAAGTGGTCTCCAGCCTTTGCGGATGTTGATTTGTCGAATGGGTCGATAGAAGACAAAACGGAACAGAGCCACCAGGTTGTTGATAGGTCCAACTGAAGAGACACTCGACTGTGTCTTTGGCCCACTAGGTAACGGGCCTTCGCGCGGGAAGAACTTCATAGTAGACTTGTCAGTATAGAGAACCGACATCTCGTAGTCTGTGTCGGGAGAGGACGTCGTTGAAGATTGTAATACCTCTTCTTGGTGTAGTGCGGTCCGGATCTTGTCCGTGAATAGGTGATAGTAGCGTAGGAGTGCAGCGATGGTGAGCAAAGGTATACAGAAGTAGACATACGCCAGTGCATATTTGCCACTCTTGTTCCAAGGATCCACAGTGTTGGCCTCGATTAGTCCTGCTGGACTTGTGCTGTTGTATGGTACGTTCACTCGTCGCACGAGTGTTGTTACCATGTCTACAACATCGCGGTGCGTATGTGTGGCTGTGGTCCCAAATTGCTCCAAAGCCACACCTGCTTGGCGCAACACTGTCTCCGCTATCGCCGGCATCTTGGTCGTTGGTTATCGTATGCGTAAGAGCCTGGAGCTCGTGGAACCTCCTGCCAGCGAAAGCTGGACCACAAGTGTTATATCGCCGAATCCAACGAGCAACAAGGTTGGGACGGCGATTGCTTAAAGAAGATCCGGTAACTCGCTTCTACATAACACGAGTGTGGAGTAGCGTCGGTTGTGTTCATGCGGTGTGAAAGCACAGTAGAGCAAACCGGATTTGGTACGTTTGTGCAACCGATCGATACTTGCGCAGCTTCCGTTTTGTGATGCAATAACCCAACTCTTCATCTGTGTATCAATCTTTGATTCTCCCGTACCAGGTTGGAAGGCGCAAGGAGACAGGAAACCGTTATCTGACAATAGCGATTAGTTAACGTGCGTGAGCGGAGTGGCCATAGTGATCCTTATGTTCCGTGCTTTGGGTGGAGAAAGTGTCACACGCAGGGTTCAGGGCATCCGTATCGTAGCAGCAAATGACGAATCTGATTCAACCGCTCACAGTGACCAGCGCTATTGGGCCAAGGTGTGATAGCGATATCTAACAGGGGTCCCAAAAGAGGACCCGAGAAACCCAAGCACTATCACGTTCGTGGACTGCATTGACGATTCATACCTCAAATACTGCATCGCCTGGATGCATTATGCGTGATGAGAGTTGTGACTGGCTGGAAAATGTAGATTCTGCCAATGAGGCGAGAACGAACGCCAGGGCAGCACTACCGTAGTCGAATCTTCTAAGCGGATGGCGTTCTTGGTTGCAGCGAGATGTCGACGCGATCCGTTCCCCGTTGCCTGCAGCAGAGCGTGCGCTGTCAATGCAAGGGGGAGATGCTCTGAAAAGTTGCACAGCTTCGATGCTCATTCGAATTTGTGCTCCGAACCACGTTGCATCTGAGGCTCATCACCGTCCCAGGACCTCAGCAAAATTTGCTCACGAGTCCTATCCATTACGATGGCGGTCTGGGCGAGAATGCGACACAGAGACAGATCAGCCACCTCGTGGGCGTACAGTCGAATCATAGCCATTGAAAGCATGTTGGCTTTAGGCTCAGGGCCATGCTGCGGCGCCCCTAAATGGGCCGGCTCCGGTTCGCATGACTTGACAACCGGCGAATTGGAGAATTGGTATCGCAGTGCACTGACTGGAGGATTGCAGATGATGCATGGGCAAAAGAAAGTGTGGAGCGGGGTCGGCATGGACGCTGCGAGGCTTGAGTGGTTGTCGATCTCTCTCGTAGCGCCGGCCATCCAGGTTGGGACTAGACTGAGATCAAGCTTTCTCTGGCCCGCTGATGTGCGGTGGTTGGTCGCTACACTTGAGCAGCGGGTGATGCTGATGCGGGCTCTCCGGCTATGGACAAGATTGACTTCAAAGATCAGACAAGCTTCGGGTAGACGGTCCACGCCTTGTCCGTCCCGTTTGTGGCAACCCGTGAAGGATTCTACGGCACAGTAAACTAATAGATCTCTGCAAGTCCGGGCGAACAACATCAACAACAGTAAAGCGCAGGTGCAGAGTCCTAGTTATCACCCAACCAATACTACACTTGGTACTTGAACGGCATCGAGCGGGACGAAGACTGTGGCCGATCTCCACTTCACACCATCCGAGCCGTGTATCTGATTCAGCACACCGTACCAGCTTTTCATCACAATACTAGTCCACTCAGAAGTCCACCTTGGATCCCTCAGTGATATCACCTAAACACGCCCCCCACCATCTAACACCTTTAGGCGCCCAGCGACCTCTTTCGAGGCCGGCCCACTCTTGGATGGTTTCTCTGTAAGCGCCAGCCCTACATCAAGTGTGCCCCACGACACCCACACCGTGAACGACCGCTCCAGGACCCTGGATCAGGCACAAGGTAGCTTCTAGACTGTTACGCGCTCGAGCGTGTGCTTGCTGGGGCCTGTGGCTGCAACTCTAATTGAACGTGCCGGACTGCAGCCTTGTGGAGTAGTCGTATTGAAATGGGCAAGTCGAGCGGTTGGGTAATGTGTACCTGCAGATAGTGGCGATATGAAGAGAAAAGATGGTGTAGACAGGTGTTCAGGCACTGTGTGTGAGGGTCTTCTACGCACGTGGTCATGCAGGTACCAGAGATGATCATTGGAGAAGGCGCCCTGCCATGAACGCCTCCAATGGTTGGACTGGTAGAGGTCTACGAATCCAAATCATCCAAATCAGACGTGTGGTTGGAGAAAACCAGTGTCTGGAGTCACTCCTCGCATTCACGTTCTGAGTCATTCCCCTGAGCTGCATTTGGGTACAACCAAATCAGCCGAAGAAAGCAAGTTGATGCAGTAATATAGCGCAACTAACCGGCCTGTAGGTTCCACATAGTACTCTACCATCCATGGCATTCAAAACAAGGGGCTTTCATGGTCTAGTGTGTTGTGGATGACACGCAATTGAGGGAGAGGAGCTTTTTTGACAGAGTAGAAATAAAACTATCCACTGCAACGATAAGAAAAGTCTCCACACCATAAGCCACCTCAAATGCTTCCTTTCGTACAGAAAGCCAAGACGCATCAACCACGAAACAAACACGTCTGGCAGTGCGCACGTAAGTCTTGAGCGCCTGCCAAACTCTTAGTCAAATGCAGGCGCGTATCCAGCTCTGGCAGCAACACACGAGGACCGACGTGACTTGACAGCCACTACGACTGACCCACCACATCACCATCATCCTCGTCTTCCTCACTAGCTTCCGGCTCTTGGAACCTCTCATCCACAGCATCATAGTCAACTTCCTGTCCGAACAATACCGTATCCGCTTGATCAGTCATCAGCCAGTCCCTCTGTAAGCCTAGGGCATCCATGATCATCCTAGGTAGAGTGGGACTCGCGGTTTCGAGATGGAGCGCCATCTCAATAGCTTTGGGTCCATACGCTGTGGCTAGCTTTTCGGCGAAGCGTTTGAATCTCTGTTCTCTGGGTGCGCCTACGCCCACTGTCGGGTGGTTAGCGATTTCAGGATGGAAGATAGAAAGGTGGAGATAGGGGTTGTCTTACTTGCGTCATCGTCAAACATCAGGATGTACTTGAATGAGCATCCTCTGCGGACGAGCTTGTCTTCAAGCGTCCAGAAGTTGAGTGGGAAGATATCGTTATCGTCCAACCACGAGTATGCAACATTCAATGTATGTAGTGTCAGTCCGGCGTCATCGGTAGCAGCTTCTGGAACTAGGTCGAGCAGTATGTGTTCGTAGTCTCGGCCTGGGGAAAACGTGTCTCCCAATGTCAAGGACAGGGTGCTCAGCTTTGGAGGCAGAACGTGGCGCATTACTGGATATCCTGTCCAATCTCTATGCGAATCTGGTACGAAGTGTCCATCACTAATCAACCTGCCCTTTGGTCTGCCCATCAGCAGCGGAAACGGTACTTTTAAAGCCTTGAGAGCACTGAAAGCTTCGAATCCCTCCAGTCGTTTATAATGTCGGTCGAGATTGTCGAAGCTATCATCAGAGCAAGGTCCCAAGGCCAAGACTGTGAGTGTGTCCTTGTGACGGTACAGGGCAGCGAGGATATCAGTAGACCACTGCAGTGAGCTACCAGACGGCTGGCCCTCGTGACTGGTGTTGGCACTGAAGCAGTACAACGTCCTGCAACATCTGATCATCCGAAGAATCCACTCAACAGAACCTTTTGCCTCGCCTTGAAGCTCGAGTGTGGTGACCCTGGAAGTCGTCGGTACCTGAGGCCATGTTATCCCTATGCTCGGGCCAAAGATGGCTGACTTTAGGGAGAGTTTCCTCAACTTTGGCAGGGCAAAGAGATAGAGCAAAGAGGGAACAACTTTGATGTGTAGTTGCACGTCTATCGTGTGCAACATCGAGTAAGCGTCATTGTGATTCTGACCCTCTAAATTCATCCTTGCTGCCGTGATAATGGGGCGAAGCCATGACGGTTCATTCATCGCAACGTACGCTTTGTGATCGGCGTCCATGAAGAAACGTCTCAAGTTTGGTGCTTGTTGGACTACCCTCCTAAGTTCCACCGAAGGTGAATACGAACTGTCCTGGGTGTTTCCTTCTGATGGAACATTGATCCCATCATGGAGGACGTCAATGCGCCTCAGAGCCGTTTGGAGCGTCTCGTCGGTGGCTAGTTTCCATGCAAAGCCAGGTAATGGTTTCCGAAATCTAATTTCGTATCGACTGTATAGAACCCGCTCTGCGATCGGGTGGAGGGCACGACACGTCCTGGCTACGGCTGACAATGTACGTGCAGAGTGCCGAATGTCCCATGCACCAGCGTTTTCGGTTTCCTGAGATGGATGCGGTAGCTCATCGAGGGGACGTAGATGCTTGAGGATTCGGTCGACAATCTCCGTGGGAAGTTTGTTGAGAGAAGGCATGTTGACAGAATATGCCCAGTCGTGAAAGTCCAGCCAAATTCGTTGTACTGTTCGAACAATGTGTCAATTCCTGGTGTCTTTGTACACAAGATTTGGTGAAAAGTAGACACAATGTACAGCTGCTCGAATTATTTGCATCTGTAGAAAACCCTCCATAAACTATCTTCTGTCTCACCCATGGGTGTGTGTTGACACGTCCCAAACAAACGCAACGATTCGCATATCTTCACATGGATTTTGTGAATACTAGCACCATTCACAGCGCACGGCGGTTGTCTGGAACATGACATGGCAAGCTACGCCAATCAACTTCCGTTTTCGTGTAAGAAAAGATAGCATGGTTGTGGGCAACGAAAGTGGCTGTTCGACTTTCAGCTCTTTGTAACCCAGAATACTCGAATACTGTCGACACGATTGGGCTCAACGATTCAGCATCAGTCTCCATAACCAAAAACAAGCATTGGTAGAACAAACACCTCTCTGTGGTGTCTCTATTGTGTCAAATCGTGCAACGAACGAAAGGTTCAAGATGAGTCTGTGATGTGGGTAGAAGGCACAGTTTTACTGAACCATGGAACGCCACACGAAGACACGCCTTGGTTCAACATCTCAGAGGCCAGCACAATATCCGCAAGAGACTTCATAGACACCACAAGTCTGTGTGATACTCTTTTGCATTATCTTTTCCAAGTATTTGGGAACAATCTTCACTGCTCTCAGTCTTGCAACTGCACTCTTGGCCTCCACCTCAGTTACGACATCACTGCTCTACATCCTCATCGCTTCTCAGTATTACAAATCAATCAAAACAGCCAAAAGAAAACGCCCACCAATGGAGTAGTAATTCGGTTCGTCGTGATTCCTTTCGGCCTTAAACTCCAGGGCTCAACGATTTGTCTACACCAATATCCAAAAGAAAAAAAAAAGAAAAAACGCATAAAAATGCTGGAAGAAGAGGTGTCCAGCCCTATGGTCCAAATGCAAATGCAACGATCTCGTAAGATCCCCAATGATTTGTACAGCGATGCAAATGCAATGAAGAAAAAACAGCCATGATATACAAGGGCGCCATATATGTGATGAATTGAATGATCCGAGTTTGTGGAAGGCCCAGACGCTGATCCTCGAGCGGAGTTCCGGTGTGACCTTGAGCGGCGTAAACGGAAACCGGATGGAACCATCAGAAATGATAATCGCCAATCGAGTTGCTTTGCACTCCACCCAAAGAACAACATATGCGATACATCATGCCTAGATGGATAGACGCGGTTATGAGGACCATGAGTAGAACATCGCAAAGGCCTGCCTATCGAACACAGTACGGATACGTCTCGGGTGGATGTGGGTCGCCGTCAGGGAGATGCTGCATGTCTCGGAGAAAGAAACGTCTATGATTATGTGGTTTGCGGTGGTCGATCTGGGGGTATTGTCGTTTGTCGTAAGCATGGAGAGCCGCCAACGGAAAAAGATCGCTAAAGAACCATCCAGCAGTCCTTAGCGAGATGGAAAGGAAAAGGAGCTCGAGTAGCTTATTCGTCGCAGTCGTGCATGAACGAGTTCTTCGGCCAAGGGTAATCAGTTGATTTCCTGTATAACTGTTAACAATATCCATGTCACGCAAATTACACAGTACTTTGTGAGAGACATAACTACCAATGTACTACAGTGAAGTACAGTATTTGTACAGCTGTGCGTACACAAACGCTACGTACCCGTACACATCATCTGCTCAAGCTTGGACGCTTGCTTGCGCATAATCACATAGGAGAGCAGCACGACTTCAAAAGCGCTTGCGAAGCTTATACGATATCTGCCGGCGGGTTCCGAGGGCATTGCTATGGACGTGCTTGATTTACAACGCTCTTGACCCACAGCTGACAGTTTCTCCATGGCACAACAGCGGGCCTCTCTCGTATCTATGCTCCGGAGCTGCTACCAAAGTGACATCATTTGCATGTGTATGCACTTAGCTCCAGGTACGCCCCACTCCCTGTTCCTCCTCAAACATGCCCATCCAAATCTCCCTCAGCTTCATTGTATGAACCAGGCTCTGGCGCACAGCGCTCATTTGCTGGCAACGGCGTTTTAACACAGCCAATCATGCACTAGTCGGGCTCGGCCACTCTTCCAGAATGGCGCCTCTGGGAAGTTCCTGCAGCCCTTTCCCGTGCCGATACATGTACGGCTGTCACAAGAGTCTCAACACCCCTTTTTTCGACAGATCTTAGCAATCCTCGATCTTGGCTGCGCGTGATTTGTTGACGGGCGAACGTTGGGTCCTTAACACATGAACTATTGCAGCCTCGACCTCAGGATTCAGCCTCGCAATCTTACCAAACCCTTGAAGGATCATTATAGTAGGTAGTTTGTAGCGGTGATCCTCAGTTAGCCGCTCCCGCAGCGATACGGATGCCGGACGTGGTTATACGAGATTGGGATCGTACTGAACTCGCAACTTGCCTGACTAAGAACGAGGCAGTGCCGTGCATGTTTTAAAGGGCGACGATGTCCGCTTTGCGCTGGGATATTATATGTGGTGCGACGCGTCACCCTCAACGTTGAACGAAGATCGCGAAGCTAGCCCCTCCACACATCTCCTTCCCCCCATCAATACGAAGGGAGCAATGGAAGATGCGGTTTGTGCCTTGCACGACTGGTTCACACAGCAAGACACGGTGAGGACGGTGTAGACGGGCGAAATAGCCATGTTTCAGCAAAGACAAGGACTGCAGCCGCATGACGACTCGACGAGAACAGGGAGACGATCATCTCAACAGGGGCAGGGGAGGCTGGCTAAGGGACAACGCATGACAGCACTATGAGTCGGTACGGGGGAGGCATAATGTTTGCAATGCCATCTGTCGATTCGCAGACTTTCGCAGCTGTCGCACAGGGACAACCGAGCAAGTGTTGAAACATGTTGCTGAACTGGTCGTGATGGTTGAGCTTCTAGGCCGAGTAAATTTAGCCCCAGCCTGGTAGTGGATGCGCGAAAAGAGTCGCCTCCATGCAAGCGCCTTGTCAAAGAGAGTCTAGAGGCTTTCAAGAGTGATTGGCCGCGCCTTGTTCGACTCCTTGTTCGAGCTTCGAGATCTTCGTCCCTGAGCTTGAGCCGTGCTTGCCACTGCTGTGAATCTTGTTTCTTCTCTCTACCCTCTCTACCTTTGCGCATACCTTGGTTGTTCTTCGTCCCAGCACTGCTGCATTCCTCCGCCTGTGCATTGCTTGACAACCGCTTCACGCACGCTCCGACAGACACCGACTTCTCTGGTGTTCTCCGCGGCTTTTCCCCACGGCACTGTGAGTAGCGATTCGAGGTAGTGCCTGCCAAGTCGCGTTCCTGGCCACACCTGCCCACCCGAGACGCCCCCGTCTAGCCCAGGAGTGCACCTGCGACTCCGTCTTCCACGCTCCTCGCGGCGCCCTTTCTCCTGCTCTTCACCAGCAGCGACCCCGAGCAGCCTTTCGCCAATTTGCCTGTTCCCCCAGCCGCCGCTCCACGAGGCTTCAATCGCGCATTTC
>Ga0181470_100210_pt1 | contig 14965 bp, 9 predicted proteins | sample InSIn5SAF170_FD_119082 | JGI IMG/M metagenome (GOLD analysis project Ga0181470, IMG submission 119082) | Clean room microbial communities from NASA Spacecraft Assembly Facility at Jet Propulsion Laboratory, Pasadena, California, USA -... ...
ATATTTTTGGCAAAGTATACTTTCCCAGACTTATTATGCCACTTTCAATTATTGTATCCAACCTTTTAAAATTTGGAGTAAACAACGGGGTAGGTTTGAGCAATTACTTGGCAGGTTACGCTACGCTGGATGAAGTCATTTATCCAACTATTCAGGACCAGTTCCATATCTTACCTTCAGGCGATATTCCTCCTAACCCATCTGAGCTTCTGCTGAATAAACGCATGGCTGACCTCATAACTGAGTTAAAGAGCAGGTATGAATATATTATTATTGATACGCCCCCAATTGGTATCCTATCCGATGGTTTAGAACTGATGCAGCTAGCAGATGCCAATATTTACATGGTCCGTCAAAACTATACTTTAAAGTTCTTTTTAAACAATATACAGCAGCAATACGAATCAGGTAAAATTACGAACACCGCTATTCTCCTGAATGATGTAGACTTTGAAAAACTGAACTACGGTTATGGCTATGGATACGGTTACGGGTACGGCTATGGTTATTATGCCGAAGATGATGAAAAATCACCGTGGTGGCATTTTAAGTTTTAAGCCCGGACAATAAAGCGATTAGTGAATACGTGAGTCTTTTAATGCGCGCTGGCTTTAAAAAGAGAAGATCCACTTCAGTTAAGAAGTATACCACAAGTTTGAGTGCAGCGGCAACTTGTGGTTCAGTATGGCAGCCAGTTTGTAACTGGCAAAAGTATGATTGTGGTAAACGCCAGTTACAAACTGGCTTCAAAGTATAACCACAAGTTACGCTGTCGCTAAACTTGCGGCATGAGTAGGCCAACGGCATAGATTTGAAAGAAAAAAAGCTTATTGTATTCTGTCATCCTGTAAGGATCTTGTGTATGATTAGTAGGCAATTCACAAGATCCTTTCAGGATGACAAAACCAAGTAAAGTAAAATGCACTATTAATTATGCAACAAACTTCTAAAATATACATTGCAGGTCATCGCGGAATGGTAGGCTCTGCCATTCGCCGGAATCTGGAGAACGCAGGATTTAACAACATTATTACCCGTACTTCTGCTGAGCTTGATTTGCGGAACCAACAGGCTGTGAATGATTTTTTTGCAGTCGAAAAGCCGGAGTATGTTTTTCTAGCAGCGGCTAAAGTAGGAGGGATTCAGGCTAACAATACTTTTCGTGCGGAATTCCTGTATGATAACCTCATTATGGAAGCGAATGTAATTCATGCTGCTTATCAGGCAGGCGTTACCAAGCTTCAGTTTTTAGGTTCTTCCTGCATCTATCCGAAGCTGGCGCCGCAACCGTTAAAGGAAGAGTATTTACTTACAGGGCTTTTAGAGCAAACAAACGAGCCGTATGCCATTGCAAAAATTGCCGGTATTAAGCTGTGCGAAGCCTACCGCGATCAGTATGGCTGCGACTTTATCAGCGTAATGCCAACTAACCTATATGGCTTTAACGATAATTACGACCTGAACAACTCACACGTATTGCCTGCGCTGATCCGTAAATTTCATGAGGCAAAAGTAATGAGTGCTTCGGAAGTTGTAGTATGGGGAACGGGGAGCCCGCGCCGCGAGTTCTTATTTGCCGACGACTTGGCGGAAGCTTGTGTATACCTCATGCTGAATTATTCAGGTAGGGAGCTGGTGAATATCGGAACAGGAGAAGATGTAACCATAAAAGAGCTGGCGCTTCTGGTGAAAGAAGTGACAGGCTTCGAAGGCGACTTAATTTTTGATACTTCTAAACCGGACGGCACACCACGCAAACTGATGGACGTTTCTAAACTGCACAGCCTCGGTTGGAAACACTACGTAGAGCTAAAAGATGGAATTTCCCTGGCTTATAACGATTTTAAGGAAAAGCACCCCACCCCAGACCTCCCCTAAAAACAGGGGAGGGAGTAACTACCGCGAGTTTTCAACTCGTGGTTGAAATGCGGCAAGTTTTCAACTTGCGAAAGTATACAACCACCCCTAACCCCTCCTTTTTTAAGGCGGGGAGTCTGCCACTGCTTTAGCAAGAGTACAGGTTTTATTGTTACTGTTAGTCTTAAAAGTAGAAAGACTTTAGCTATACTTGAAAAAGTATAATATAGTAGGAAAAACTCCCCGCCTTAAAAAAGGAGGGGTCAGGGGTGGTTGTAATTCAGGAATTTAAAGCGATAGCCTCTAACGGAGGTACAAAGTATACTTGATAACAAAATATTAATTATCATACAATGAAAACAGCCCTAATAACCGGCGTAACCGGACAAGACGGAGCCTATCTGGCAGAACTGCTTTTAAGTAAAGGATATATAGTGCATGGCTTAAAGCGTCGTAGCTCCATGCTGAATACCGACCGTATTGACCACCTATACCAGGACCCGCACGAGAAGAATATCAACTTTAAACTGCACTACGGCGACCTGACAGATTCCACGAACCTGATCCGTATTATACAGGAAACACAGCCGGATGAGATTTATAACCTGGCTGCCATGAGCCACGTGAAAGTAAGCTTTGATATGCCGGAGTATACCGCTAATGCCGATGGTATTGGCACGCTTCGTATTCTGGAAGCTGTACGTTTACTGGGCTTAACCGAGAAAACCAGGATTTACCAGGCATCCACCTCAGAATTATACGGTCTAGTACAGGCAGTACCGCAATCCGAAACAACCCCTTTCTACCCACGATCACCTTATGCCGTAGCGAAACTGTACGCCTACTGGATTACGGTTAACTACCGCGAGGCTTACAATATGTTTGCCTGCAATGGAATCCTGTTTAACCATGAGTCTCCGCTTAGGGGAGAAACCTTTGTAACCCGCAAAATTACCAGAGCTGCCTCTCGCATAGCACTAAACCTTCAGGATAAACTATACCTCGGTAACCTAGATGCCAAGCGCGACTGGGGACATGCGAAAGATTATGTAGAAGCGATGTGGCTTATACTACAGCAGGACACGCCGGAAGACTTTGTGATAGCTACCGGTGTTACCACAACTGTACGCGATTTCATTAAAATGGCCTTTGCGGAAGTAGGCATCGAAATTGAATTTAAAGGTGAAGGAGTAGAGGAGAAAGGATACATTGCAGCCTGCAACAACCCGCAATACCAGCTACAGGTCGGCAGAGAAGTGGTATGCGTAGATCCGAACTATTTCAGACCTACCGAGGTTGAATTACTTATCGGTGATGCTACCAAGTCAAATACGAAGCTTGGCTGGATACCGAAGTATGACCTGGCAGCTTTAGTGAAAGATATGATGACCTCAGATCTGGAATTGTTTAAGCGTGATACCTACCTGAAAGAAGGCGGACACAAAGTTTTGAATTATCACGAATAATACTTTTAAAAATATTTCCTTATTTTCTTAAAAGTAAAGGGACTGCTCGTTTTAAATAAGGAGGGGGCAAGGGTGGTTGGATTTTTACTACTCTATACATATAAATTAATTACCGTTTTAATGAAAGAACAAGAAGAGGACTGGACGATTGTAATAAAACCAAGCTCCGGTCTTTTCGATTTGCAACTGAAGGAAGTATGGCGTTACCGTGATTTGCTTCAGATGTTTGTTAGGCGCGACTTTGTAGCTGTATATAAGCAAACTATACTAGGCCCTATCTGGTTTTTCCTGCAACCACTTTTTACAACAATTACTTTCACCATTGTGTTTGGTAAAATTGCCGGTATGTCTACTAACAGGATGCCGCCTCTGTTGTTCTATATGGCAGGCATTGTAGGTTGGAACTATTTTGCAGAGTGCCTGAATACTACTTCGACAACTTTTATTCAGAATGCTAATATTTTTGGCAAAGTATACTTTCCCAGACTTATTATGCCACTTTCAATTATTGTATCCAACCTTTTAAAATTTGGAGTACAATTAATTTTGTTTTTGGTATTGTTAGGGTATTATATATTTACAGGGGCCAATGTTCAGCCGAATATCTATCTTTTACTGGTTCCTTTTTTGGTTCTCCTTATGGCTGGTTTGGGTCTAGGCTTTGGCATGTTAATATCTGCCATGACGACTAAATACCGTGACCTTAAATTTCTGGTATCTTTTGGTGTACAACTAGCTATGTATGCATCTCCTGTTATTTATCCACTTTCTACCTTGCCAGAAAAGTATAAGATTTATATCGCGGCAAATCCAATGTCAGGTATTATAGAAACTTTTCGGTTTGCCTTTTTAGGTTCAGGATCTCTAAACTGGAACTATTTAACCTATTCTACTTTATTTACTCTCACAATATTTGTACTTGGAGTAATCACTTTTAACAAAGTAGAAAAATCATTCATGGATACGGTTTAGTTTTATGAGTAAAACAGTTATTAAAGTTGAGAATTTATCAAAGCAATACCGGCTCGGTGAATTAGGAACAGGCACAATTTCGCATGACTTAAACCGCTGGTGGCATAAAGTACGTGGTAAAGAAGATCCTTATCTTAAAATAGGAGAAGTAAATGATAGAACCAAAAAAGGTACAAGTGAATACACTTGGGCTTTAAAGAATATTAATTTTGAAGTCAAACAAGGAGAAATGTTGGGTGTCATTGGAAAGAATGGCGCCGGAAAATCGACGCTTCTGAAACTTCTCTCACGAGTTACATCTCCAACAACAGGAACGATAAAAGCAAAGGGCCGCATTGCTTCGCTGCTGGAAGTAGGTACAGGTTTTCATGAAGAGCTAACAGGTCGAGAGAATATTTTCCTGAACGGTGCCATATTAGGTATGACAAAAGCTGAAATCCGTTCTAAGTTTGATGAAATTGTTGCCTTCTCAGGGACTGAAAGATATATAGATACCCCCGTAAAACGCTATTCTTCTGGAATGCGAGTAAGGCTTGCATTCGCAGTAGCGGCTCACCTGGAACCTGAGATTCTTATTGTAGATGAAGTTTTAGCTGTTGGAGATGCTGAGTTTCAGAGCAAAGCAATAGGGAAAATGCAGGATATAAGTAAGGGGGAGGGTAGAACTGTAATGATGTCAGCCCTACTAATTGCTTTATATAATGCTATATAATTATTAATTCCTGATCCAGCCATCAAATCTGATCCCCAAAAAGATAATATCACCTTACAGCCTATTGGCACATTTGCTATAATATTAGCTCTTACCTCAGATACATAATGTACATTTATCAAATCATAATTTTTGAATAATTGCAAATGCTGATTAAGGTAATCTTTCTCTACCATTAATTTCCTTAAATAATGGATTGACTTTAAAATTTGCAGAGAGAAGATTAGCTGTAAAGTCTTTCCAAGATGCTTTTTTTTAACTAAGATTGCCTTTAACAGCTTTATTAATTGAATGAATGAAAGGGTTTGAAGAGATCTATAGTTTAAGTGTCTTATGTTATCAAAATGATTATAGGTTATAGCCTTATCTTTTCTTTCATGTAAATTTAACCCATCAATAATATAAGTAGTTAGATTATATTTTTTTAAATTATTTAATACTATATTAATAGGATTAATATTTTCTGAACCGAATATCAATAATTTAATAACTTTATCCTTCATGCTATTTTTTGACTGAATGCTTTAAATATTCATCCCATTCACCAATATCTTTCCAAGCACCCTCACTAACCGGAAATACTCCTACACGCCCCCCTCTGTTCTTTATTTTTTCAATTAAATCTGTAATATGGAAAAACTCATTCTCAGGAATTTCTTTTATGAGATGAGGTTCCAGGATATACATGCCAGTATTCACGAAATAGTTCAGGTCTGGTTTTTCGGTTAACTTATTAAGCAATCCTCCTTCATCAAATTCAATTGTACCATAAGGTATAGAATAGTGCTTAATAGCAGCAACTATTGTAAGTTCATTTTCCTTGCTTTTATGATAATTATAAATCTCCCGATAGTCTTCGTCAATCAGAATATCACAATTAGAAACAAAAAACGTTTCTTTGATTTTGTCTTTCAGCAAGTGAATACTACCTGCAGTACCCAAAGGCTTATCTTCTGTAAAATATTCTATTTGGTACGGACGATTCTTAATTTGATTAAAGTAGTACTGGATCATATCAGCTTTATAATTGACAGAAAAATAAAACTGAGAGGCACCCATATGCACAAACCTGTCAACTATAATCTCGATGATTGGTTTGTCCCCAATGGGTACAAGTGGTTTAGGTATAATATTCGTGATTGGCTGCAACCGTGTGCCCTTACCACCAGCCATAACTACAACAGGTAAGTTTAACTTACTATTGCTATTTCTTTCAATTGCGGGAAAAACATCTTCCCAAAATATAACATCTTTTATTTCCTTTGAATCATCTACCAAGGGCATGAAATCTGTCCGAAACTTCAACATGGTTGCCTTTATGGTTTCCATATTATCATTAATGTGTGATACAGTTATATCCTTCCTCAAGATTAATCCAACCTCAGAATGTAGGGCTAAACCATCCAGAATTGCACGCTGTATATCTCCAATACTTATCAGACTTATAGGTTTAGAATCCTTACTCACAATCAAAAGTTTCTTGTTCTGCTCATCCATCTTCTTTAAAGCCTGAATAAGCTGACAATTTTCTGCAATTATTAAGTCTGAAAATTTTGTCATTATATGTTAAGTTTTAAAAGCTGTGCTGGATTTCCAACCATCACGACATTATCATCTACATCCTTTGTAACTACAGCGCCTGCTCCAATTATTACGTTAGCGCCAATCGTAACACCTTGTCTAACTACAGCATTGGCCCCTACAAAGCTTCCTTCTCCAACTTTTACATTGCCGGCAAGTACGGCTCCCGGTGCAATATGTGTATATGAATCTATTATGCATTCATGCTCTATAATACATCCTGTATTTAGTATAGTTCCCGTTCCGATACGTGCTAATGCATTTACTTTAACACCGGCAGAAACAAAAACTTCTGATTCAATGGAAGCTAGTCGTGAAATGATGCTCGATGGATGAATAACTTTAGCACCTTTATATCCTAAAGGTGCTAATTTGAAAGCTATTTTCTTCCGAAGAATGTTATCACCAATACCAATAAAATAGAAGACATCTGGGTTTGATAGAGGAGACAAATTAAAGTTGTCTGATTCATCTCCTAAATAATTTAAATCAAAAGGATTATGAGCGGCTTCTTTTCTATCATAATAACCAATAATATCAATGCCCATTAACTCCATTGTTTCTGCAACAACATAGGCATGGCCAGAGTATCCGAATAAAGTAATACTTGGCATTATAAACGCACGCTACTTGGAATATTTACTAACCGCTCCTCAACCCATATACTATTCTCTAATCCATCATGCTGGCATTTTTCAAACATGGGGAGATTGTTCATAAGTGTCCATACAGGCCTAGTCATGATACCGTTATTATTAGTGTACGATAAAAAAAGTTCCTGCTCTTTCTTATTCTCCAGAATTAAAGAATTTAACCAATAATTAGCTTTACATTGATCTGGCTCTAACATTAGGTTAATTCCTTCCTCCTTAAAAAAGTCTTTATAAAGAAGTGCTAAGTTTCTCTTATTTTCAATAAACCCTTCAAGTTGTTCTAATTGAGCACAAGCAAGGGCTGCATTTAGGTTTGGTAATCTATAATTGTATCCAATCATATCATGATTAAACTCCCATTTATGTGGAACTTTAGCTTGCGTTGTAAGATGCTTAGCGAGTTTAGCTAGCTTAAGGTCATCTGTTATAATTGCCCCACCACCACCACAAGTAATAGTTTTATTGCCATTAAAGCTAAATGTACCTAATGCACCAAAAGTACCTGTATGCTTATTTTTATAGTAACTACCCAATGACTCAGCGGAGTCTTCAATTAATATTATGTTCCACTTCTTACAAATAGCTTCTATTCGATCTATTTCACAGGGAAAGCCGAAGCTATGCATAGGTAGACATGCTGCAATACGTTTACCAGTAAGCTTATTGATTGTGAATTTACCTTTTATTTCACCAAACTTTTCTAAAAAGGCTTCAAGTTTTTCTGCTGATAAGCCTAGAGTTTTTTTATCGATATCAATAAATATGGGATTAGCGTTAACATATTTAATTGTATTAGCAGTTGAAATAAACGTTAATGCCTGTGTTATAACTTCTTCACCTGATTTAACACCAGCGACAAGAAGAGCGATATGTAATGCTGCGGTGCCATTAACAGTCGCAACAGCGTATTTAGCCCCAGTACAAGAAGCCATCATATCTTCAAATTGATTTACATAAGCACCTATTGAAGAAACAAATGTAGAATCTATAGCATCTAAAACATATTTTTTCTCATTACCGATGAATCGTGGTTCATGTAATGGAATAAAGTCTTGTAGTGGATATAATGACTTTATGAAATTAGCGGTATTATTAAATCTATTTTCAGTATCCATACGGTACTTATCTTAAAATTCAAAGTGTAGTTCAGCTTTAAATATTATAAATATTCGCTTTATATTGACTTAAATTTTCCTTCACTTTAAACCATTCAATCGTTCTATCAAGCCCCATCTTCAGTGAATATTTTGGAGCCCAGGTAGTATGAGCTCTTAATTTTTCATTTGAACCATAAAGTCTGAAGACTTCACTTTTTTCTGGTCGTAACCGCTCAAAATCGGTAATGATTTTAGCAGATGGATTGATTTGATTTATGATTTCCTGAGCCAAATCTTTAACTGAAATTTCAGACTGCGTGGCAATATTTACTTCGTGGCCATTAAGGCTTGAACATTCTGCTATTTTAGCAAAACCACGTACAGTATCTTCTACAAAAAGTAAATCTCTGGTAGGCGTCAGATCCCCCAACTTAATTTCTGTAATACCACTTAATAATTGTGTAATAATTGTAGGAATTACGGCTCTTGCTGATTGCCTGGGCCCAAAGGTATTAAAAGGACGAACTATGGTAACAGGTAAATTAAAACTTCGATAGAATGATTCTGCTAAATGATCAGCTCCTATTTTAGTAGCTGAATAAGGACTCTGCCCCTGACGAGGGTGCTTTTCATCTATGGGCACATATTGAGCAGTTCCGTATACTTCAGACGTTGAAGTAACCAACACTTTTTCAATGTTAAGTTCCTTAGCAGCCTGCAGCACATTTAATGTGCCTTTGATATTGGTATCTACATAACTATCAGGGCTATGATAACTAAATGGAATTGCAATCAGAGCAGCTAAATGGAATACAATATCAACTCCCTGCATGGCAGTTTTCACACCATAAGGATCTCTTATATCACCTGCGAAAATTTCTATCTGATTTTTTATATCAGCTGAAAGAGTATCTAACCAACCCCATGAGTTAAAGGAATTATAATAAACGAAGGCTTTAACAGCATAGCCTTCGTCAAGAAGATGTTCTACCAGGTGGCTCCCTATAAAGCCGTCTGCTCCTGTAACTAGTGCTTTTTTCATTTACTTATTATTGTTCCATCCATTAACATATATGCACCTGACCTGTTAACCTTACCTGTACGCCAAAAATCTCCTGGTAGGATATCAAGTTTAAGTGCACTAAAAACGCTATCTAAAAAATTTTCTTCTTTTGTATCTCCATAGCTGGCAAATACCCTTATATGATACCTGCCACCTCTTAGCATAAGCTTCGGTATATCAAAAATAATGGTTCCAGTATCCTGAAGATTAGTAAATTTGATACCCATTTCATCTGAAATCATTAGGCTAGCTACTTCCTGATATTCATTATAGAAAGTGATTGCAGTTATTACTTTTTCAGATTGTAACGGTTGCGTTAATTTATAATCTAAACTTATCTTAACAGAATCACCTGATATTACTTCTTGAACTTCTTCTCCCGAATTATTTAATGCTCTGATTTGAGTAAATCTCAATTTCCCAGAGCCTGTACGGTCAGCCCTATCCAGCAGATTTACATTTGAATTATTACTATTGTCTTGCAAATATTCGCTGATGATATCATCTGTTTTACCTATTTTATGAATTTCACCATTTTTCATAAAAATAGCTGAGGAGCATAAAGTGCGGATGGAAGCCATGTTATGGCTTACAAACAATACAGTTCTACCCTCCCCCTTACTTATATCCTGCATTTTCCCTATTGCTTTGCTCTGAAACTCAGCATCTCCAACAGCTAAAACTTCATCTACAATAAGAATCTCAGGTTCCAGGTGAGCCGCTACTGCGAATGCAAGCCTTACTCGCATTCCAGAAGAATAGCGTTTTACGGGGGTATCTATATATCTTTCAGTCCCTGAGAAGGCAACAATTTCATCAAACTTAGAACGGATTTCAGCTTTTGTCATACCTAATATGGCACCGTTCAGGAAAATATTCTCTCGACCTGTTAGCTCTTCATGAAAACCTGTACCTACTTCCAGCAGCGAAGCAATGCGGCCCTTTGCTTTTATCGTTCCTGTTGTTGGAGATGTAACTCGTGAGAGAAGTTTCAGAAGCGTCGATTTTCCGGCGCCATTCTTTCCAATGACACCCAACATTTCTCCTTGTTTGACTTCAAAATTAATATTCTTTAAAGCCCAAGTGTATTCACTTGTACCTTTTTTGGTTCTATCATTTACTTCTCCTATTTTAAGATAAGGATCTTCTTTACCACGTACTTTATGCCACCAGCGGTTTAAGTCATGCGAAATTGTGCCTGTTCCTAATTCACCGAGCCGGTATTGCTTTGATAAATTCTCAACTTTAATAACTGTTTTACTCATAAAACTAAACCGTATCCATGAATGATTTTTCTACTTTGTTAAAAGTGATTACTCCAAGTACAAATATTGTGAGAGTAAATAAAGTAGAATAGGTTAAATAGTTCCAGTTTAGAGATCCTGAACCTAAAAAGGCAAACCGAAAAGTTTCTATAATACCTGACATTGGATTTGCCGCGATATAAATCTTATACTTTTCTGGCAAGGTAGAAAGTGGATAAATAACAGGAGATGCATACATAGCTAGTTGTACACCAAAAGATACCAGAAATTTAAGGTCACGGTATTTAGTCGTCATGGCAGATATTAACATGCCAAAGCCTAGACCCAAACCAGCCATAAGGAGAACCAAAAAAGGAACCAGTAAAAGATAGATATTCGGCTGAACATTGGCCCCTGTAAATATATAATACCCTAACAATACCAAAAACAAAATTAATTGTACTCCAAATTTTAAAAGGTTGGATACAATAATTGAAAGTGGCATAATAAGTCTGGGAAAGTATACTTTGCCAAAAATATTAGCATTCTGAATAAAAGTTGTCGAAGTAGTATTCAGGCACTCTGCAAAATAGTTCCAACCTACAATGCCTGCCATATAGAACAACAGAGGCGGCATCCTGTTAGTAGACATACCGGCAATTTTACCAAACACAATGGTGAAAGTAATTGTTGTAAAAAGTGGTTGCAGGAAAAACCAGATAGGGCCTAGTATAGTTTGCTTATATACAGCTACAAAGTCGCGCCTAACAAACATCTGAAGCAAATCACGGTAACGCCATACTTCCTTCAGTTGCAAATCGAAAAGACCGGAGCTTGGTTTTATTACAATCGTCCAGTCCTCTTCTTGTTCTTTCATTAAAACGGTAATTAATTTATATGTATAGAGTAGTAAAAATCCAACCACCCTTGCCCCCTCCTTATTTAAAACGAGCAGTCCCTTTACTTTTAAGAAAATAAGGAAATATTTTTAAAAGTATTATTCGTGATAATTCAAAACTTTGTGTCCGCCTTCTTTCAGGTAGGTATCACGCTTAAACAATTCCAGATCTGAGGTCATCATATCTTTCACTAAAGCTGCCAGGTCATACTTCGGTATCCAGCCAAGCTTCGTATTTGACTTGGTAGCATCACCGATAAGTAATTCAACCTCGGTAGGTCTGAAATAGTTCGGATCTACGCATACCACTTCTCTGCCGACCTGTAGCTGGTATTGCGGGTTGTTGCAGGCTGCAATGTATCCTTTCTCCTCTACTCCTTCACCTTTAAATTCAATTTCGATGCCTACTTCCGCAAAGGCCATTTTAATGAAATCGCGTACAGTTGTGGTAACACCGGTAGCTATCACAAAGTCTTCCGGCGTGTCCTGCTGTAGTATAAGCCACATCGCTTCTACATAATCTTTCGCATGTCCCCAGTCGCGCTTGGCATCTAGGTTACCGAGGTATAGTTTATCCTGAAGGTTTAGTGCTATGCGAGAGGCAGCTCTGGTAATTTTGCGGGTTACAAAGGTTTCTCCCCTAAGCGGAGACTCATGGTTAAACAGGATTCCATTGCAGGCAAACATATTGTAAGCCTCGCGGTAGTTAACCGTAATCCAGTAGGCGTACAGTTTCGCTACGGCATAAGGTGATCGTGGGTAGAAAGGGGTTGTTTCGGATTGCGGTACTGCCTGTACTAGACCGTATAATTCTGAGGTGGATGCCTGGTAAATCCTGGTTTTCTCGGTTAAGCCCAGTAAACGTACAGCTTCCAGAATACGAAGCGTGCCAATACCATCGGCATTAGCGGTATACTCCGGCATATCAAAGCTTACTTTCACGTGGCTCATGGCAGCCAGGTTATAAATCTCATCCGGCTGTGTTTCCTGTATAATACGGATCAGGTTCGTGGAATCTGTCAGGTCGCCGTAGTGCAGTTTAAAGTTGATATTCTTCTCGTGCGGGTCCTGGTATAGGTGGTCAATACGGTCGGTATTCAGCATGGAGCTACGACGCTTTAAGCCATGCACTATATATCCTTTACTTAAAAGCAGTTCTGCCAGATAGGCTCCGTCTTGTCCGGTTACGCCGGTTATTAGGGCTGTTTTCATTGTATGATAATTAATATTTTGTTATCAAGTATACTTTGTACCTCCGTTAGAGGCTATCGCTTTAAATTCCTGAATTACAACCACCCCTGACCCCTCCTTTTTTAAGGCGGGGAGTTTTTCCTACTATATTATACTTTTTCAAGTATAGCTAAAGTCTTTCTACTTTTAAGACTAACAGTAACAATAAAACCTGTACTCTTGCTAAAGCAGTGGCAGACTCCCCGCCTTAAAAAAGGAGGGGTTAGGGGTGGTTGTATACTTTCGCAAGTTGAAAACTTGCCGCATTTCAACCACGAGTTGAAAACTCGCGGTAGTTACTCCCTCCCCTGTTTTTAGGGGAGGTCTGGGGTGGGGTGCTTTTCCTTAAAATCGTTATAAGCCAGGGAAATTCCATCTTTTAGCTCTACGTAGTGTTTCCAACCGAGGCTGTGCAGTTTAGAAACGTCCATCAGTTTGCGTGGTGTGCCGTCCGGTTTAGAAGTATCAAAAATTAAGTCGCCTTCGAAGCCTGTCACTTCTTTCACCAGAAGCGCCAGCTCTTTTATGGTTACATCTTCTCCTGTTCCGATATTCACCAGCTCCCTACCTGAATAATTCAGCATGAGGTATACACAAGCTTCCGCCAAGTCGTCGGCAAATAAGAACTCGCGGCGCGGGCTCCCCGTTCCCCATACTACAACTTCCGAAGCACTCATTACTTTTGCCTCATGAAATTTACGGATCAGCGCAGGCAATACGTGTGAGTTGTTCAGGTCGTAATTATCGTTAAAGCCATATAGGTTAGTTGGCATTACGCTGATAAAGTCGCAGCCATACTGATCGCGGTAGGCTTCGCACAGCTTAATACCGGCAATTTTTGCAATGGCATACGGCTCGTTTGTTTGCTCTAAAAGCCCTGTAAGTAAATACTCTTCCTTTAACGGTTGCGGCGCCAGCTTCGGATAGATGCAGGAAGAACCTAAAAACTGAAGCTTGGTAACGCCTGCCTGATAAGCAGCATGAATTACATTCGCTTCCATAATGAGGTTATCATACAGGAATTCCGCACGAAAAGTATTGTTAGCCTGAATCCCTCCTACTTTAGCCGCTGCTAGAAAAACATACTCCGGCTTTTCGACTGCAAAAAAATCATTCACAGCCTGTTGGTTCCGCAAATCAAGCTCAGCAGAAGTACGGGTAATAATGTTGTTAAATCCTGCGTTCTCCAGATTCCGGCGAATGGCAGAGCCTACCATTCCGCGATGACCTGCAATGTATATTTTAGAAGTTTGTTGCATAATTAATAGTGCATTTTACTTTACTTGGTTTTGTCATCCTGAAAGGATCTTGTGAATTGCCTACTAATCATACACAAGATCCTTACAGGATGACAGAATACAATAAGCTTTTTTTCTTTCAAATCTATGCCGTTGGCCTACTCATGCCGCAAGTTTAGCGACAGCGTAACTTGTGGTTATACTTTGAAGCCAGTTTGTAACTGGCGTTTACCACAATCATACTTTTGCCAGTTACAAACTGGCTGCCATACTGAACCACAAGTTGCCGCTGCACTCAAACTTGTGGTATACTTCTTAACTGAAGTGGATCTTCTCTTTTTAAAGCCAGCGCGCATTAAAAGACTCACGTATTCACTAATCGCTTTATTGTCCGGGCTTAAAACTTAAAATGCCACCACGGTGATTTTTCATCATCTTCGGCATAATAACCATAGCCGTACCCGTAACCGTATCCATAGCCATAACCGTAGTTCAGTTTTTCAAAGTCTACATCATTCAGGAGAATAGCGGTGTTCGTAATTTTACCTGATTCGTATTGCTGCTGTATATTGTTTAAAAAGAACTTTAAAGTATAGTTTTGACGGACCATGTAAATATTGGCATCTGCTAGCTGCATCAGTTCTAAACCATCGGATAGGATACCAATTGGGGGCGTATCAATAATAATATATTCATACCTGCTCTTTAACTCAGTTATGAGGTCAGCCATGCGTTTATTCAGCAGAAGCTCAGATGGGTTAGGAGGAATATCGCCTGAAGGTAAGATATGGAACTGGTCCTGAATAGTTGGATAAATGACTTCATCCAGCGTAGCGTAACCTGCCAAGTAATTGCTCAAACCTACCCCGTTGTTTACTCCAAATTTTAAAAGGTTGGATACAATAATTGAAAGTGGCATAATAAGTCTGGGAAAGTATACTTTGCCAAAAATAT
>Ga0181470_100213_pt1 | contig 14910 bp, 14 predicted proteins | sample InSIn5SAF170_FD_119082 | JGI IMG/M metagenome (GOLD analysis project Ga0181470, IMG submission 119082) | Clean room microbial communities from NASA Spacecraft Assembly Facility at Jet Propulsion Laboratory, Pasadena, California, USA -... ...
CCTATCAGAGCATAGGCTTGCTCAGGCCGCTATCAGTCACAATTAGCTATCCTCGCAATTCGGGCGAAGCATTTCATCAGCAATTGAACCATTTCGGCCCACAAGCCAAGACAGTTCATCTCAGACAGCTCCTGAAGCAAAACTCACCAACATGGCTTCATCTATCTATCCCTTGTACACGAACAGCGTTCTCGTCGTTGCAGATCTGGCTTCCGTCACTTTCGCCGACGACCATATTGGACAGGATCTGGACTTAGACGTCGTCCTTCCGTTGAGATACCAAGAGGTACGGCTTGAATGCATTCTATCCTAGCAAACTAATCATGCTGAATTCTCCCACAGTTCGAGGGGAACGGACATTCCCGCAGGCTAGAATCTTGCCTTGGCCACGTGGATGCGGATCAACCACTATGTGACATGACGGTAAGGAATACAATGTCAGCAGTAAGACATGTGTGGTGTAGCTGAGGAGGTTTCAATCCGAGAAAATGCTCAACATTGAACAGGTGCCTGCAAGGAAATGCCCGACATGCTTTGCGAACGGACAGACGACTTGGGTGATGCCTGGAAAGGAATGCCCAAGGTGCAATTCGGTGGTGGACTAGGCGGCCATGAGCAAGCCTATGCTCTGATAGGAAACAAAAGTTATTCAGGTCTCAAGAGATCATAGACCGGTTAATGTGGCATGGCGTAGGTGTATGGACTTCAAATTAAATTGCGTGACCATTGTCTGATGAACCATTGTAATCCTCAATAAAAACCTCTCGTGCTTCGGAAGTTCGAATCAAGATCAAAGTCTCGCCGTCAAGTCGAATTCTCTATTTTTGAGCCAGGATTGGATGATAGGACCAGTTTTGTGAGGCGCTTCGAATGTTTGCCCTGCAGACCTGAATCAGCTCCTTCGTCCTTTGAGTGGCGTTGGACGTTTACTGTCAAAGCAAAGCTCACGGAAGACATCTCCGCGCGATCTCAACTAATGCAGGCAGGTGGGCTTGAAAAATTGTAGACTGGAAATTGCAGGCAAATAACAACATAACTTACAATGACCGGACTCGATCTCTTCCACGGTCAGGTCTGGGAGCAGGCCGGCCTTTTGTGGGATAAAAATCATCTGCGTAAGGCAGACAGGATCCTTGGTGCAGCCGATGAACAGGACTGGGACGTTGATTCGGTGGCGCTCTTCTGGAACCTCTCTCTCAACGTGCCAATTGTGATTAGCATGCACTGCTTTATACCAATTCAAAGGACCCTCAAATCCATCTCGTTTCATACGAGCGATGAACGTCTCTCTGAAGCCAGGCTTCTTGGCGTGATCCTTGAGCGGCTGTCGCTTGCCGGCTTGGAGATATTCCTCAAGTGCTCCCTGTGGTCTTGCATCAGCTGGATATACTTTTGACACTCACTGAGCATCACAAAAGAACCCGGGATATCCAAACAGATAATACTAACGTGATGACACAGCAGATCTTCCATGAAGTTTTTCGTGCCTTCATCAGAGCCATGGAGAGCTGAGAACGTTGATTCAAGATTACTCTCCATCAGTTGGCGAGCTTGAGGAGAGATAAAGAACTGCTGGTAAGCTAGGCGGGGGAGTCCTGTGTACTGGACAAGCATGGCGTTCGCTTGCTCAGCATTGGCCTCTGCTGGCGCTCTGTACGCCACATTTAGGAGAACGAGACCGACGACGCGTTCAGGACGAAACAAGAGAAGGCGCTGAGCCATCATAGCGCCCCTACATTGGACTTCACATTAGTACGAGAATGCTGCACAGACTAGCTCCTATTGTAGATGGGTCCCCTCGTAGCTCACTTATCACAAGCATGATGTCCATAGAAAATTTGATGACACTATGTCGCCCGCAGCATTGCGTGAAAGAAGGGTCGACTCACCAATCATGACCGATAGAGATGGCGTGTTGGTAGCCCTCTCTGTCTAGAATATCCATCAAGTCATTCGACAAGGACTTGATGTTGTATTCTTTAGCATCACTAGGTTTGGCAGTTTCACCATAACCAAGCAAATCTGGGACTATAATGGGATGTCCAAGTGGTATCAAGTATGGCAATATGTTGATCCATAGGTCATGGTCATCGGGGAAGCCGTGCTGAAGGAGCAGCGCAACTTTCTTCTCCGTGGATGATTGCACCCAGTACGTGTACTGGAGTCCTCTGGAGGTATTCAAGGTCTTCTTAGTGAATCCTTCCATATCTGCGATCCGTCTTCGATCGTAAGCGGATAACGCTAAATGATGCGACAAAGGTAAATTTACAAGTATTACCACGTAATCCTCTTGTGCTTACTGCGAACGAAAGCTGCAAAACATGATTTTAGCTTTTGATCTGACGTCTATATATGTGAGTCGAATGGTTTCCGACGTACGGAATAGAGTACGAGCTTCTCGGTCGACCCTGCACGCAAATGCGAGGCTGATCAAATACGCACGTAATACAGTTTTCAGATCTTGATTTGTCAATCTGTTCCACGTGGTTGAGAATGTCGTTCCAGAGCCATTTACGCAGGTCACAAAGGGCCGAAACTAACCCCTCACCAATTCAAGAGGACGTACGGGTTCTCGAGGTATTGGAGCCCGAAGGATGCTCGAAGCAATAGACGTGATTGACTGCCTACCACATTCGCACGTGATGACCCAAAGTGGTCTAGCACTACCCCAAGACACCTGAGCCTCGAAACGCGACTTCCCCAAACCACATCTGCCAATCCTAACCTCGTTCCATCAAAAGCGTGATCGAAAGTATCCGCTCCGGATCGCGATTTGATTTTGGAAAGGCATAGATTTCTAGCGGCGGGCCAATTAACCTTTCAGCATGGCTCCTGTAAGTGTCTATTTGTCTTACACTTCACGTTGTCAAACACAAACGCAACATCCATCATTCCTTTCGTTGCATGCAGTAATGTCTTCATCTCTTACTCAGACATTTGGTAATCGCGTCTCCAACGGCCTCAGAAGATAGCGGACTGTTGCAGTGCCGCAAGTTCTCTGCGAGCCAAATCTGCTTAGTTCCCATCCATTACCAGTAGTTTTCATGGACCGCGACCATGACTTTCGCGTGTTCTAAGCCTGAGACTACAAATCAGGGGCTTATTCACTACGACGATACTGTATACATCAAACTATTCGTCTTTGATTTGATGTCCATGTTGAAGTTCTAACACTCATCATAGTTGCGAAGTCGAGCCAATCGCAACCAGGGCGATGACGAGACATCTATCCTTAAAGGTCTTCCCATTCGGCAATGGCGCTTGACAGAAGAGAAAATTGGCCCTCCTGTAGAAATCAAGGCCGATGTCAGCGACAGTCCGTTCCCAGAGCTGCCGCTACCTCGCGACTTTCATCTTTTGCCTGAAGTCAGCCAAAAGTTGCTACGGAGAGCACGCCAGGGTCATATTTTCCACAATCCAACTCCAGCGACCAGCGGCAAGGACGACAAGGGTAAGTCCGGAGCCAAAGAAGCAGAGGGTGGTTTTGTCTCTAAGAAGTGGACGCTTGTCTCGCGGGACCAGGAGGCCGAAGAGCCGACATATCTTGCCAAGCGACGAAAAGGGCTTCCACCAGTCTTTGGTGCTGGAGTCGCCAATATCAACCCACAGACCTCGTATAGAACGACAAAGGTCAAGAAATACGATGCAGAAGGGAAATTACACGTATACGAGGTGCTGGCACCGGAGGGTCAGCAAGTGGAAGGCGAAATTGTAGCCGATGACGAAGCTGCAAAGGCTGCACCAGTCGAACCTGTTGCGGCTGCTCCCGGTACCATCGTCGAAGGTGTTGGTGTTGTCAATGAGCAAGGTGTTGTCGTGTCAAACGATCTCTTGCTACCAACGCCGCCAAGAAGGAAACCTCCTCCCCCACGGAGAAAGCCGAAGAAGGGACCGGGTAGAGGCAAGAAGAAAGTAATCTTCGAGGGCGGTGACACAGCATCCGGAGAAGGTGCTGCTGCTGGTGGCCTATTGAACATTCCTGGCGTTGCTGCTGAAAGAGCCACCGATTCTGCTCAGCCGTCATCACAAGCTGATACTCCTATGCCAGACGCTGGTGATGACGACGAAGGCTCAGGTTCTGAAGGTGAAGAGGGCGAGGACGGGGAGGATGGTCGTGAAGAGGGTGAGCTATCGCCAAGTCCTGAACCAGAGACAGCTCCCATGGACGCTCAAGCTGAGGCCCCAACGAATGATTCTGTCGCCGAGACCACAGCATTACCGACAACTGAAGTGAAAGAAGAGCAGAAAGATGACGATGCTATGGCTGTCGATAGTGATGCTCCTGCCAACCCACTCCCAGTTGAGAGCGACGCCGTTCCTGTAATGGATGCGGCACAAACATCCCCCTCACTTCCGGCTCGGCAATCTGATGTGCCATCTCCTGCAGCTGTAGCCTCAGTGGCTCACAACCCCAGCTCTCCAGATGTACCGCTCGCTGATAGCTTAACAACTGATGCCACTCAGATACCTGGTCTGGACTCAAAACCGATTGCAAGCACGGAGATGGTGGTGGAGGAAGTTGATACAGACGCAGTCGAAGACAGCATCCCATCAAAGCCAGACCTCGTACCAGACCTTGTACCAGACCTTGTACCAGAGCTTCCTGCGCCACTAGGAACGGAAAGCAAGGTGAAGGACGATGAGTGTGAATCGAAGGTAGCAGAGGAGAGCAAAGCTGCGTTAAGCGCTGATTCGCAGATTGGATAGACTGCAGACATCATACCCTTGGATGGCGACAGGCTCTGGAATGACAGCCTGATTTTGGGTTGAGCCTTCGAATGCCATATTCATAGGCTGGGTTCGTACGCATTGTTAAATGCTGTGTTTTCCGTTTGAAGTAGAGCAGGTACTATTTACACATTGATGGGCAGTATAGCCAGCTTCAGGTTGAGCGCTATCATGCTTCTAAATAACACATGGATCTACGCAAGATTCAATACAAAGTAAAAGCGTTATATCTGGGCTCACTTCTCCTTCCCTCCAGGGTTGATCTTCTCATTGCTTGTCGATAGCTTTTCTTCTGGCTGCGCACCACCACTCTTGTTCTTACTCCGCTTCTCACCCCAATACCGCCAACTTCTACCCACCCCAGCCGTCAAACCACTTTTGACCGTCTGGCTCATGCTAGGCCACCACACCGTGTGATAGATAGCCTTTCCAACCATATCCTTCACATCTGGTTCTCCAGCGATGCGCCTGTCGAATTCGCCGCCTTCTCTCCTCTTGAAGCTTTGCTCATCCTCATCCTTGCTCGCCTCGAGCATAGCCTTGAACTCTCGCCCAGGTATTCCAAACTTTCGTTGATACAGAAAGTAGAGCTTCGAGCGGAACGCAGAGGGCAAGCGACGGACCATGTTACCGCGCTTGATGGGAGACATGTCTTGCGTGAGGGTGCAGTTTGCGTGTGGATCTAGTAGCCAGTCTGGTGATCGACATTTCGGATCGGTGAAAGTAACGTTTGGTAGATCTTCAACAAGCGGCGAATACAATTGTCGGAAGTTGGACATCTGATTCTCAACTATGTTGGCGATCTTGCGTGGATTCTCGCTGCCGAAGCGCATACGTGGGTCGCCTTGGTAACTGATGCCAGTGATTGCTGAGTACAGATCTTTTTCGGTGAACTTCTCTGGGAGCATCAGGAGAGCAGTGCGCACAGCGGAGATGAGATTGATCTGGTTGGCAAGCCGGACTCTTGGATCGTCACGTAGGATCTTAACAGGCTTTTGCAGGCGCCCAGCGAGGTAAAGCGTGTCCCATGTGGAAAGATCTTTGCGTAGTGTGTCAAGGTTGACGACGCCGTACTTGATCAAGGTGCCATTTACCGTGATGTATGGGTTGAAGTACACGCCGGCACCGATTTTGTCTTGCGTGTATGAGACTAGGCCTGAGCCAAGCGACCCGAGGGTAGAATAATGGTCACGATGTTGCTGGAGATTAAGGGAGTGCCAATGCTGCGTGTGAGATACACCGAAGATGAAGTCTATCATCTTGCCTCCTCCTTTCTGCCACTTGACAATAGCTTCTGGTGGGTTTGGGTGCGGAGACAACGACGAGGACGATGAGGACGAGCTTTGTGAGAAGACACCGGAGCCATATGCGAAGGCGTATCGAATGGGTGCCTTGAACTGCCACAGTATCTGCCGCAGTGCTTCCTTGAATTCTTCGTTGATCTTCATGTGTTGGTTGTATCCAAAAGTGCGGTGCGGCAGTTGCGAGAACGTATCAATATTCCAGTCAGGATCGTCTTCCCAGCCTGGAGGAAGAGATACGTTGGATGTCTCTGCGTCGAGGCCCGATTTTGCTTGCTCAGGGGTTTTTTCTTCCTCTTTATTGGCTATGGTCGCAGTCCTTAGCTGCTCCTCTGAGGATGCTCCCTTCTCCATTGCCAACTTCTGTTGCTCCTCGCGCAGGGAGAGCTGTGAGTGGAGAGTGCGATATCCAGACAGCCGGTGCTGCCGGAAGCGCGCAATGTTGGACCGCAGCAGGCCATGACTCTGCAATAACGAATTCAATCCTCTATGAGTGTTCTATGTGTGTGTGTACCGTCAATGCCTGTGTCAAGACCCAAGATTCATCGCCAGGTTGGGAGCTATGTATACGTACCGAGAGAGCCATGATGGCAATTGCTACGACGATCTGCTACTCAGACAATGCGCATGATCCTCGAGGGGGTTGTTTGGTACTACCTCTCCATGGCAATTGCTGCAAGCGTCTCTTTGTTTTTCTTGATGAGAACAGTGGAGCGGTTGCGTAAGTGCAGTAGTCGCACTCTTTTTCCGTAGCCTCGCCCAACACGTGGCGATCTTCGGCTTTCTCGCGTTTGGCCGCTTTGGCCTTACAATGGATTCGAAGGGAGTCGCTTAGTGGAGCTCGCGGTCGATAACGCACTCCCTACTTGAGGATGCAGGTCTGTGCGTGTGTAAACAACGGCAACCGCGACCAACATTTGCAGGTCCGCATCGTTCCTGCCCATCCTGTTTAAGAAGGCACGCGCGAGGGGAGAAGATAATCTCGCGATATTAACGTACACACAACGCATCACGGAGCGAAGGCCACGTTAACGGGTGAAAACACAAGCTAAAGTCCACCCGCTTCTCGATATTGCGATCATGGCGTCGTCAGAGACGTACGAGACGACTCAAGGTCGTATTGACACTTTTGCAACTGAAGTGCAGCTGCCCAAGCGAAGGGCATCATCTACCAAGAAGAAGGGCCAAAATACCATCTCATGGCCACACAGTGACCCACTGCCAAACGACGTGAGTTCCTACACATTCAGTTACTCATGCAATTGCGCTGACCAACACAACAAAGCTTGCACGAGCAGGTTTCTTCTACAAACCAAAGTCAGACGCCCCAGATAACTGCGAATGCTATCTTTGCCATGTGAAGCTGGACGGATGGGAGGCAGGTGACGATCCAATCGACGAGCATCTGAAGCACTCGCCTGGTTGTGGCTGGGCAGTCAGCGCGTCCGTGCAGCGAAAGTTCAACGGAGGGCAATCAGTCGATGCGGATCCCATGAACGAGCAATTTGTAGAGGCGAGAACACACACATTCGCCGATAAATGGCCTCATGAATCGAAGAAGGGTTGGAAGCCAAAGGTGGCTAAGGTAAGCGTGGTCCAGAGGCCGTGAGTTGTACATTGTGGTGCTGACCTTGCTAGATGGTTGCTGCCGGCTGGACGTACGACCCAAGTCCGGAATACGACGATGGAGTTACTTGCATGTACTGCAATCTCTCCCTCGATGGCTGGGAACCTAAAGACGACCCGCACGCAGAGCACCAGAAGAGGTGTCCAGACTGTCCATTCTTCAGCCTGGTAGATGAATGGGCAGCTACTCGACAACAAGCCAAAGGGCGCAAGGGCAAGGGACGGGGATCACGAGTATCAAAAGGTTCACGTCTGTCTTCCCAGTCCGTGGTCTCTGTGGCCTCTGAATTTCTATCACAAGAGTCTGCTGTGGAAACAGATGAGCCTGCTGCCGAAGACGACAGTGTTCTGACTACGGCTACCACTGCCACGACAATGTCAACAACTGCGAGAGGCAAAAAGAAGGCAGCGGCGAAAGGAGGGCGAAAAGGTGGCCGAGGCAAAAAGGCTACGACAGACGATTCGGTCATGGAAGTCGAGCTGCCAACTCAGAATGAAGTATCCAGCATCGGAGCCCCAGTGAAGCCGACGCGCAAAGCTAGCCGCACGAAAAAAGCCCTGGTGATCGAAGAGGTGTCCGCCATGGATGTTGATGTGCACACCCAGATGGATTATCCTACAATCGTAGACGAGCCTCCGAAGCGACAGACCAGGAGGAAGGCGAGCAAGGCAGAGCAGCCTCCGCAAAGTGAAGACACCCTGACCACCAGCGAGGTCAAGCGCCCTGCTCGAGGGCGACCAACAAAGACAAAGCAGCACGGAAGATTTAGCGATGACGAAAGTCAACTGCATTCTGAGCTCCAAGCCGCTATAGAGGCAAGCAACATGTCCATCCATCAGCCTGAACGATCAGCACGTGGTACCAAACGGACAAGTGATGGTATACCAAAGTTCGAGTCGTCCGTTGTGGTTCTCCACACAGAGTCATCCGCATCCCGGTCACAAACAACTAAATCGACAAGAGGGCGCAAAGCAAAAGGAGCAGTAGGCGAAACTGAATCACAAGATGAGCCACAACTGCGGTCCTCCAACGCCAGCGAAATACCACAACGGCTCGCATCTATGCCTAAAGCACCGCCAAAGTCTCGAAAGGGCAAGAAGGCTGCAAGGGCTCCCACACCAGAGCTTGAACCAGAAAGCGAACGTGAACTGCCTCCAGAGATACAAGATGAAGACGTCCACGTGAGCGACGCCCTGGACGATCTTGAAGCAGAGAAGGACGACGATTTCGACTTCGGACAGTCGCTCGTCAACCCAAGCAACCCGTATGCACCAATCACTGGCACACCTGACCACAGTCCTGGCAAGACATCGCCTGCCCCTGCTTCCCCAACACCTGTTCGAGCTCAGAAACCTTCAGCCGCTACTCGTGCTCTGTCGGCTCTTCCAGCGCCCACGCCTCGGAAGTCAATGCAACCGCAGTCAGCAACGCCAGTCTCTTCTCCGAATTCCTCCGACGTCGAGAACAAGCCACCGTCCTCGCGACCCGCATCCGTGCGGCCACCGCTCTCCATACAACGAGTTCCACTTGCCCCTGCGTCTCCGAACAAGCAACTCCAGCTCAGCCCATCGAAACGAAATATCGGAGGCGGTCTCAAGACTGCTCTTCCATGGTCTGCCATTGATCTTGAGGAAGTCTTCCTTAACTCTCCCGTTAAGCGTAATCTAGGTCTCGAGAGTGTGATAACATCAGACAAGGGGAATGGGCTCCATATGCCTGGTGTTGACGTCGAGCACCTTGACAGCAAACGCCTCAACGATGTGGTTAAGCGGGTTAAAGACGTACTTAATTCGGAACAAAAGGGGATGACGGTCGAGCAATGGGTGCGCTGGAATGCACAGATCAGCGAGGAAAAGTTGAGAAGGGACTGCGAGGGTCTTGTCATGTTGTTTGAGACCGAGGGTGGGAGGGCTTTGAGAACGCTGGAGGGTATTGAATGTATGCCGTGAGGTGCAGCTCGTGGAGGTGGAGACTGCGAGCGGTAGGACATTTGAGGATGGAAATGCCTGCACGTTTGCACTTCAGTGCCGCTAGGCTTTGGTCCTTCGATTGAAGGTGCTGTCGGCTTAGAGCGACGTAAGGAGCGACTGGTGGATCCGTCCTGAAAAGTGTCTATTGCTTGCATTCAAGGAACACGACACGGCATAAGTCTGGCTTTGAATTGGATATCTCCATCCTGTTTGTCGTTGGATTTTGCATGCATGACTGGCGTTACTTCAGCAACTATGGTACCTTGGTTGGGCTGAAGAAACATCCATAATACACAGATGCCATTGTTGCATCATAATGAGGCAAGTTTACATTCCCAAGTTCTGGCTCTCTCGAGATCATTCCCACTCATACTGTTCACAATCCAAACAGCATGGGCAAGACGAAAACGTCCCTAAGAACAAGGTATCAGAATGTCGCTTTCATCTTCCCTAGCTCTCTTCTTCTTTTTAATCTCTCACTCAGGTCATCTGTTGTCGTCACTGGCGACCACACATTGTCATCTGCAAGATCTGTCTGCGTCGGCAATTGCATGTGACGCATCTGCGCTAGCGCCGCGATCCTGGCGTCGTCGTCCACGTCGTCAATGTGTCCCGAAATTTGGAGACCCGTCCATGTCTGGCTTGCAACTACCTCATCTCGTATGTCACGTGCTTTCACGTTCACATTCCATAGCGGATCGTCCCATTGTACATGCCGGGATGCGACCGTCCGTTCTTCTTTGTCACTTTTTCCCCCTCGCTCCTCCCCTCCACATGACCTCTGTGACAGATCAGACATCTCGTAGCCTTCCTCAATTTCGCGTTCTCTCGACCTCGCTGTGCTTGAGATTTCTCCGCTCAAGCTCAAAAGTGATGCGCTGACTTTCTTCCTTCGCTCCCTGGTGTCGATGATCACCACCTCGCACTTGACGTTCTGGTCACCATAGATGGATTCCTTGGCTGCTAATGCTGCTCGTCTCGCTCGTTCATGCAGTTGTGCCCGACGTACAGGTATGGCAGTAGCGAATAGGTACATTGTGAAGATCACGTAGCCAATAAGGATGATGAGAAGAATCGCCATGGTAAGACCCCACAAGATGACGGCGCTACGAGAAGGTCCAGGCACGGGCAATAGAAGCGTGGGTGACCCAGGTGTTGGCCATATATGCTGCTGGTTCGGCGCGGCAGAGCTCGTGGTATGTGGTGTCTGTGTATGTGCATGTAAGTAGTAAGAAAGTGTGTGCTTTGGACGTGAAATAGTGACGGTGTTCATTCGAGTAGCCGTGACTGTGATGGTTTGCTCCTCATCGCTATCCATTGTCGTGTTGGTAGTGCATCTGGTGCTACTGAAGATACTGGGCGTGGAATACTTACTCCATGCCTTTCAACGTTGAGATAGTCTACAGATATGATGGATACAGTCGTCATTGCACGATTTCTTGCATCTGCGAACAAAGACCGCGTTTGCTCTTTGCGGGTGGAGACAAAGCCGCTGGTTCAGTGGTTTAAGATATGGTGTATTCGCTCTTTGTACTTCGTGTGCAAGGAGGGTGTAAGAAGAACAAAGGCTCACTTATAACTGTGTTGTTGGCGTTGCTATGCAACACCTACCTTCGCCAAATGACTGATGCTGTGATGTCATATTAGTTCAATCATCTGAAACGGCAATTTTGAAAGACTCAGAGGACGCTGGAAGAGCATGAGCTGTTAGAGACACAGGATCAGCGCTAGATTAACTATTGGACCGATACACGAGTATGACGCAGAACACAACAGCTTAATTCTCAGGATAGTCCCGCTTAAGCACATCAGCTACGCCTCTTTCAATGCCCGTCTTCAAATCTACAATCGGGGAATAGCCCAAACGGTCCTTGGCTTTGGTTATGTTATAATATCTTGTTAGGGTGCTGAAGCGTACTCGACTCTTGGTGAGATTCGGAGTCTTGCCAAAAGGCCACATGACCCACTCTGCCAGACTTGCAATGGCAATGGCGAATTCGGAACCTAGATGCCACACTGAGCTGGGATCGACGCCGGCTGTCGCTCCAGCACACTTGTACACATAGTGTGCAAAGTCCCAAAAGTAAGTGGGCGAGTCGTTGGTAATAAAGAACGCTTCACCATCGATCTTTTCGTTGTCGAGGGGGGTGATGTTGAGCGCAGAAGTGGCAAGAAGGCCGACTGCAGCGAGCAGATGTGCATGGGCGATATTGCCGACGTAGGTGAAATCAAAGAGATTGTCATTTGGGCCGAGCTGAAACTTCGACTGCCCTGACTTGGCAGCTTTGACCATCGGTGGGAGGAGTTGCACATCACCTTCACCAAAAATTGCAGCTGGCCTGATTGCACAGGTAAGGAAGGATTTAGACGAGCGATTGGCTTCGAGGACGGCGAGTTCAGCAAGACCCTGCGAGATGTAAACGTTAGAAGTCTGTTGCGGAGCGTATTTGGCTTAACACAGAACATGCCTTGGTATGGGAGTAGTATTCTGGCTGACGCTCCCCAATAATGACTGGCCATCGCTCATCCACGTTTGTCAACGCCGTCATCTCGCCCATGACAACACTTGCAGAACTCGTGAAGACGAATGCCTTAACACCATTCTCTTGTGAAACCTGCAACAAATTCTTGGTGCCTCCCACGTTAATCTTGTATAGAATATCTTTGGCCAGGAATGCGGTCGGAGAAGCTGTATGTATCACTACGTGAGGCTTCAGCTTCTTGAACAGGTCTCCGAGCGATGCGAGATCAGTGATATCGCATGAGTGGTATGACGTTTGAGGATTGGGGATCTGGTCTTTTATCCGTAGGTCCAGAATGGAGATCTTCGTCTTCGGGTGTCTGGACAACAACAGCTTGACAATGTGAGAGCCGAGAAATCCACAGCCCCCTACTACAACAACATGTCCAAGAGATTCCTGGTACTCTTCTTCCTGATTCGTCTTCTTGGAAGCCTTCTTCGGGGCCATGATACAGAGCAGAGATGGATAAAGTTGTCGTAGCTCAAAGGAGGGCGTACAAGAGCACAATGGCAAGTCAATGGCCACAATGAGGTTGGGATGATGTATCTGGGGAAGCTCTAGCAGATCCCGATGCTATCGAAGCGGCCTACCTTGTACACCGCGAAGAGCTGCCCCGGCTCGCGCTAACACTTTGCGAGCGTATGCCTGAGGCGCCTCCAAAAACAAGGCTCCAAAAAAGCCCCTGGATGCTCCCGTGCTGGCCTAACCCGATCGAGATTCGAATTTGGGGGACCAGCGACAATGATAGATGTCCACAAGCTCCGGATCAATCTTTGACGCTCACCTTTTTCTCCTCACATAACCCCCTTCACCATGGGCATAATAGCCATAATGCTGAGCTATGTGCTCTTTCTCGCCTCGCTCCCTCTGGCTTCGGCCTTGAAATTTGACGTTGTCGCGCATCACGGACACGAATCGTCGAAGTATGAGCGGTGCATACGGAACTTTGTCGCAAAGGACCAATTGGTCGTGGTGACGGCGAATGTCGACGGAATTAGGAATGATGGGCAGCAGCTCAATATCCACGTACGCTCCGAAACACAACGACCACGGGCACTGGCCGTGCTAACCATGAGGACAGATCAAAGATGCGGTAGGGAATGAATATGGCCGGCCAAAGGATGTCGTTGGACCAAACCGCTATGCATTCACCTCGCATGCCGACTCTGCATTCGACGTCTGCTTTGAAAACATCATCACACAGTGTACGCCCTTATATCCTTTCTGCCACAGCCAATGATAGCCAGCACACTAACCAGCGCATACAGCGTCACGAGCAGGCATGAACCCCGTGCGGCACGTCGAGCTGGATGTCGACATCGGCGCTGATGCAAAAGACTGGTCCGCTGTACAGGCCGGCGAGAAGTTGAAGCCAATGGAGACAGAGCTCAAGAAGCTTGAGGCACAGGTTGCTGAGATCGTGGCCGAAATGGACTACCTTCGCACGCGAGAACAGAAACTGCGAGACACAAACGAAAGCACCAACGAGCGAGTCAAGTGGTTTGCCTTTGGCACTATGGGCGTGCTGGTCGGGCTGGGTGTTTGGCAGGTCATCTACCTGCGGGCTTACTTTAGGTATGATCAGGTCTTCGGAGTTCTGTATGGAAAGTAGACATGGACGGACAAGGACTAATGCGTGAATGTGTACTCTAGATCCAAGCATCTCATATAAGTGGATGCTCTCCGTGCGACGCTCGCCAGATTTCCATATATTCGGAACAAACATGTATTACCACGGATGAGGCTGTTACGATCGAAAAGAGGATGAACGGCGTTGGGTCTGCATAGCGTGTGGTGGCATATACACATTGCTCTGTCCTCTTGTAGGAGCGAGATATGGCAGGCGAAGGTCAGCCAAAATCAACAGGCGCAACTTCCTTGATGTGAGCAAGGCATTTTGATAGGAAGACCAAACAGCCAGCATTGCTCGCTTACACTCAATCTTCGTTTTCTTCTGTGATTCTCACTTGTTATCCATTGCTCCTTTGTCTTGATCTTCACGGTTCTTCGCTCCTTGCTGCTCTGGACGCTCTGAGTCTTCTCGATCTCCAACTTGGTGTACACTAACGCTGGAACGTATAGCATGATGAACGAAGGACGCAGCAATCAACTTCAAATCCCGTCGCGGCCCGGCCACATGCGAAGCATTTCAACTTCCAGTATTCATAATATTCCAGATGCGTTCCTTAGCGAACCACCAGTGTCCCCAATATTACCGACATACACGACTCCTCGCTCACCCCTCTCGCCGCTGTCGCCTACTTCTCAGCCAGAAGTGCCGCCTAACACAATCCAAACAATTTCTGGCATGGTGACGCCAACTCTAGACTCTGCTGGGCAGGATCTGATGTCCCATGGAACTGGCTGTACGTTTTGGCTAACAACCGATGTAGACCCATCATGCCCAATGTGGGTATGACCACAATCCTCGCTGGACAATCCGGGAAGCCTTTCAAGATCCTAACCGACCTACTCACCTCGCGCTCGCCATACTTTCGAGAGCTATTAGGCGCACCTATCACCCGGCGCAGCTCTTTGACAACCCTGCCGAGCTCGCCAATCGACATTCCAGAGGCATCCGACACAACGCTCCACTTTCCAGATCTCAATGAATTCGCCTTTGCCCTGTTCAACCGCTGGCTGTATGGAGCTAACCTGGGTGGGCCAATTGATTTTCACACCATGCAACACTACTTGAGTCTGTATATTCTCGCCGAGCGCTTCCAGATCGAGAAACTGGAGAACGAAGTGATGGACTTGAC
>Ga0181470_100143_pt2 | contig 14894 bp, 15 predicted proteins | sample InSIn5SAF170_FD_119082 | JGI IMG/M metagenome (GOLD analysis project Ga0181470, IMG submission 119082) | Clean room microbial communities from NASA Spacecraft Assembly Facility at Jet Propulsion Laboratory, Pasadena, California, USA -... ...
AGGAGGCGAAGATACTGTGAAGAAGACATATCAGTAACTAGTATCTTGTTGTGCAGTTATTGACCATGCAATCGTGCGATCTCGAGATCATATTGTGCAAAGAGTTATTGCAGTGAATTCGACATACCGGGCGACACCGAAGACCAACTCATTCTCTGTTAAAAGACATAGATTAGCATGAGGCTTTTCACTAAGAAATCACAGATCTAAGATTGAATATCTTCAGATCTGGCGCATTCCCAATCTGCTGCTTCCACCGCGGAAATCTTACCTCTGACCTGAGGACCGAGAGCAATGTTCTCTTGTGCGGGGCGGGTAGTCTTCTTTGGAGGCATATTGGGCGATCTTGACTGTTGAGTTCGTCTGGATTTTGTCGAGGTTCGTTCTCTCAAAAAGTTCGCGATGGATTTTGGAAATTCTGTGTGGCAGTTAGTGGGCTGCCAAGAATATCCTTGGTGTGACAGCACAAGTATCACGTGATTATATAGCTCGTCCGGGCGCAGCAACAATTCTTTGCCCGTTATGAAAGAAATAATGTTTCGTTCTCAAAGACAGCAATTTGATGGATAGTTTTTTTTGATTTACCATTCTTTTTCAGGTGTTTTTCTTATAACACATCATCTCCATGAAACAGAATTGTGGATGCCAAGATATTGACGTGTATTTAGACACTGCCTTAGATTCACCCGCGCTAGTAACGGACCTCAACTTCTTCATTTCTTCTGCACTTCTCGCAAACTTTCTCGAACAACATCCTCAACACCAACGTCTTGCATAAGGGCAATCGACTATGGAGGATTTCGTTGTAGGCCTGATTGGCCTAGGTGACATGGGAAAGATGTATGCGAGGAGGCTCGGCGATGCTGGTTGGAGGTATGATTAGTTCCCATCCTCATCGCTGAGAAGGTGCTATTCTATGGTAAGCTCTTTTCTTCCCTCTTCTGCTTGCTCCTCTTACAATGATGACTTGAGTGCATTTGGCTCGACGTATTGTCTTCAGCAAACTCTTTCGCCATTTTGGTATTGAGCGCGCGGCTGGCTTTCACTGATGAAAAATCTCAGCTACCTTATTTTTCTTTGTCTGAAATTCTTATCTTCGACCACAGCTTGTTTGCAGACACTTGTTTTGTATTTCACAGGCTAACATACTCGACAGGTACCTTGCTCTCTAGTGACGAAGCGCGTTGCTAATGCGATCGGTTGAGTAGGATCAATGCTTGTGACAAGGAGGAGAAATATGATGCACTTCGAGTGGAGTTTGCAGACAGAGTAAATACCTTTTTTGTACATAGATTGTAGTTCAGCGCAGTTGCTGAGACTTGAGAATAGAAGAATGTCAACATCTTTCCCAATGGTCATCTCGTCTCCAGAGCAAGCGATTATATTATTTATAATGTCGAAGCTGCCGCGATTGACAAGGTTGTTGCACAGTTTGGTCCATGTATGCTTGTGAAGTGTGTTGTTTCCCGCTCTCTGTTCATGTGCTAATGCTATTATTCAAGCAACGAAGCAAGGTGCTATTGTAGGGGGTCAAACTTCTTGCAAAGCTCCCGAGATAGCTGCTTTCGAGAAACACCTTCCGCCAGATGTGAATATAGTATCGTGTCATTCACTTCACGGACCCAACGTTGATCCTACCAACCAACCTTTAGTGAGTTCTTATGATTCATTTCTTTATACTAGCACTCACAATATTCCAGGTCCTCATCAAACACCGAGCCTCGCAAGAAAATTTTGACAAGGTCGAGAAAGTTCTGTCATGCTTGAAATCGAAACACGTTCATCTCTCTGCCTCTCAGCATGATCGCATCACAGCAGATACCCAAGCAGTAACTCATGCAGCTTTCTTGTCGATGGGTAAAGCATGGCACGCAAACAAGCAATTTCCCTGGGAACTAGATCGCTACGTTGGTGGAATTGAAAATGTTAAGATCAACATCACGTTACGTATCTACTCCCAGAAATGGCACGTCTACGCTGGTCTCGCCATCCTCAACCCCTTTGCCAAAGAGCAGATCCGCCAATACGCCACATCAGTCACCGAACTCTACAAACTGATGTTAGGAGGACACAAGGAGGAATTAGAGCGACGAATCAAGAAAGCTGGTGCCTTCGTCTTTGGATCACAAGAACAAGATGAAGATCTCTTATTGAGAGATGAGGTCCTCGATCGCTTCTCCTTGGGCAAGAAACCCACCCATCCACTCCCTAACAACCACCTCTCTCTTCTTGCTATGGTTGATTGCTGGCATACACTGAACATCGTTCCGTATGCACATATGATTTGCTCTACTCCCCTCTTCCGTCTTTGGCTTGGAGTCACAGAATACCTTTTTCGTCAACCGAAGTTACTAGATGATGTTATTCGCATCGCAATTGAAGATAACACTTTTAGAAGTGACGATTTGGAGTTTACCTTTGGAGCGAGAGGTTGGAGCGAGTGTGTTGCTCTGGGAGATTTTGAGGGGTATAGGGATCGGTTCGAAAGTACCCAGGCTTTCTTTGAGGAGAGGTTTGGAGAGGCAACCAGGGTTGGGAATGAGATGATTAAGACAATCTTGGAGAATACGAGGAAGTAAATGTGCTTCTCAAGGAGAAGAGTTCTGCTGATATGGAGTTGAGAATTGGAGAACTCGTGATTCGGTCTGGCTTGGGTTGTGGAAAGGGGTCAGGAGTTTAGGATTGTTTTGTGTTAGTGTGTATACGTACAATATGTGTTGTCTTTTTGCAGTCGAAATCAATGATTCTTAAAACCTTCAAGTTCCTTAGTACCATCGATGTTACTCTAATCAGGAGTGATTAAGGTTTGAGGCTTTTGACTTTCATATGAATCTTGATGACCATTTAAGATATTTATGGGCTATATTCGAAAGACTCTCACAAGAAACACTTTCGACAACTCTTGGAGAATATAACACAAGGGTGACTGTTGCCCAGATATTGTGATTAGAAGAGTTGAGCTTGGTGGTGAGCATAGGTATAATACAGCTCTCTCAAGAACCTTTTCTTGGTCATGACCTGGTGAAATCATCATGACATCGTCTAGATACAGATTATTGGAGATTACAATATGTAACAATGGTAAATATGATAATGATATAATAAGTGACAATAGGAGTTCGAGAAGCGCATGCACGCGAGACGCGGAAGATAGAAGGAAGCGAAGCGGATTGTGACGTTCGCTTCAATTATACAATGTGGAAGGCACGATTATTACACACAACAACCAGACTTGGCACTCCTCCACGACAATGCTTATTGCTAAGCGAGACTACGCGAATAGAGTACGTGAAACTAATCATAGAAGAAATGAATGACAGAAGAAGGAGGAATCATTACTCCTTTTATACCATGGTAGAGTGTCCAGAAACCAAGCTGAATAATTTCTGCGTTGTGAAAATGGCTTGTCGAATTTGATTTTAACGCATCTGAGATAGCCATTGTAAGTTGACCATATAGCTTGCCATGATTGTAATAATAGATCTTACTCCTTTCTCAAGTCTGATGAATAGACAGACATTGTCACCATTCAACGATGCTACAACTCCCATGTCTCAGGGTTTCGTCGACATCCACTCATGCATGACTCGCTTAACCACATACTCATCTTCTAAGCCAATCACACCACCCAGCACAACGCTTCAGACCCCCCACGTCTGTACTCATATTCTAGCAGTCTAGAGAATAGTTCAGATAATATAAATACATAAGCCCGTTTTTCTTCAACCAAATAGCCTGCCCGGCTAGCTCAATCGGTAGAGCGTTTGACTCTTAATGTGTGAGCATTGAAAGGACATCAAAAGGTTGCGGGTTCGACCCCCGCGTTGGGCTCAATCCCCATCATAACGCCTGGCTTCAAAAAGCTGGATTGCAACCATGTATTTATCTTTTTAGGTTTGCTGTTGTGTCGAGTATATTTTTCCATCTGGTGGTGTTGGATGCCAAGACTTTGGCGATGTTTTGGTCTTGGCGAACTTTGCCGAGCACGCATACTTCGCATCCAATAGACCAGAAGACCTTGTCATGTCAAGAAGATGGTTTATTTCATTAAAGTGAATATCTTGCTCTCACATCTAAGTTGGCAGCGGCAACTAAAGTTTCTATCCTAATATGAGGAGAACATGTGAGATTTTTTGTATTCTCAATATTCAAGATTCATATTGAATCAAGGATTTACTAGCACTTGAAATTGGTGTTGAAAGCGGCTGAATTCGAAGCCATACCATATTTTGAACCCTTCCTAGCATTTATCAAAGTCGAAAGAAGGCGACGCGACAAAAACAGTGAGTGGCAGTACACAGGCGTGACACTGCACGACAGCGTCACTCCACCGGGCTCATTCGCAAAGGTCAGCAAAGAGAGGATGATCCTCAAGCTGGACGTTATTGGGGTCGTTCACATCCTTCGAGTACTCTGGTATTACTTTTCCGCAGAGAACGACACCAAACTCAAGCGCTTTGTAACGCTGAATTAAATCTTGTCTACTCTCTTTGTCCTTGATATAATGTATACCTAGAATTTCCTTCTCATCATTCTCAACGTCTGTGAACGCGATTTCATATGGTCGCCTGGCAATGATTGAGTATATCGACTGTGATGAGATGATTAGAGGACAGTATACCATTTGATATTCAAAGACTTACTTCTATTTCTTTATTCATTGTTTTACGACACTCTTCCTTCTTGACAAGTGATTGACAGAGCTGATTTTGTGAGCCTGCTATACGCGCTAATTGTAGCGATTCATACCTCTTTAATAGCTCTATCTTCTTCTTGTCTTACAAGCCTCTGTGCTTCTGCAGCTCTTTCCTTCTCTATCCGCGCATTTTCCTCTTCCTCTTCTTTTAGCCGACGATCGTGAGCCTTGATACTTCTGACCCTCTCCTGTGCCTTTGTAAACTTTGCGATTGACTTGAGCTCGTTGATATAGCCTTTCGCAATATCTGCCTTATGCACTTGATTTTTAGGCTTGTCGTAAAACGACTAGACGTTAGGCTGGGTTTTACAATATGATGGAATCGCCTTGATGTCAATTGGAACGTATGTTAAAAATTCTTCAAAGAAGACAGAGTTGATCGGAGGTCCTGGATTTTCGTGGGAACGCATGATGATTTGAATAGTGCAGTCAAACTTGGTGAGATAATGGGTCGAAGTATGAATGATCATAGAAAACACGTCGTAGAGAATGGGCTGAACTTGTGAGGAACGTGTATCAGAAAAGTGAAAGTTGGGTGTTCTCTTCCAAAAGTCTGCAAAGCAAGACAACTTCACTTAAGTCAACTCTCACCTCATTAATCTTTCAAGTATTTCGAAGAAGTCTCGCTCTTCATGATAAATCTATTTTAAATCGTCACTTCCTTATACTATGGACGCTCATATAGCACAACAAAAAGGAATCCTGAGCTTCCTCACACGATGTCAACATGGAGCTCATTGTTGGAATTAACAACTATATGATCACCCTTCCTACTTAGATCGCAACAGGCGAAGTCAAGAAAGAAAGTAATCGTGCGAAAACGGTAGAAATTGTAGGGATTCATGTTTTTATATTCGATTTTGTGAATAACATCGTTTGCGACTAGAAATACCATGATAGGAAGGAAGTATAGCGATGGAGGGATGTGCATAAGCTAAGGAGGGATATGATGGATCATACGACATGATTGTAGACAACTATCTTGTTCTCAAGTGTAGCTTGATTATGTAAAGCTCGATCACCATGCTATCAGGCGGAGAACATGGAAAATCCTTTTGTGTTCTGCGGCTTTGGGTAAGCATATCCAGCAGACAGAGTGTGCTCCATGTGAGATTTGTCAATGTTAGGAGGAGGTTCAAGGAAGACGATCAAGTCTGTATTGGAATAGGAAGGTTTATGTAGCGCCCCTGACTTCCATTACACTAAACTGATTTACTATTCTCTTGATACGAAGACATTAGGTCTAGGCTTCGAAGCCAGTCTCACCGGCTTTGCTATCACTTTGATCTCCTTACGTCAGCTATCAAAAAGCTCTACTCTTCTCCGCATGATCCACTTAGATATCTTACAAACACGGTACTCAAACAACACAGCATCTCCTGGTACGATCCTATTTCTCAACACTTTTCAACGTCAAGTGACTCTGCGCAGTGACAAAGCTCTCAATTGGCGGCCGCTGACCCGATGAAAACACTTCACCATTAGCCACAACCTTCTCCTCAATACCAGGACTAGACATGGGCGTCTTGTCATCATCTTCAACTTCTACCATATCCTTCCTAACCTCACTCTCCTTCTCATCTACTTCTTTGTCATTGGCAGTTTCCACACTTTGCCCAGCGACCACACTCTGATCAGAAGAGGGACAAGCTGCGTCATCGCGACTTGAGACACCACTCTCCAATGCTCCTTCCTGCAAGACGTCTTCAGCCGGTGGAACACCGACCTCACTAGTCAACGTTGTCATGCTAGCAGTGGCTTTGTGATGACCCTTGATCGTGAATGGGAAGGCGATGCCATCTGCTTTCGGTCGCTTGAGATCATACTCCTCGTGAACTTTGATTTCAGGCACTTGCTCGCTCTCCTTCTTGACAAAATTCGGCAAGAGTGGATCCGTTGCTGAGTGACCGTTTTTTGCTACCAGCTCTGCAGCTGACGTATCCTCGTTCGGGGGTGGAAAGATCATAGATCCAGTCTGATTTTGATCTACTACTGTGCGCCTCCTTGAGCGACTTCTGCTTGCATTGTCTTTGACGTCAAGTTTCTTACCAGCTGAAGTCTTTGTATCATCTGGTGAGCGAGCTCCCTTACCATCCTTAGGACTCACAACAGTGGTCTCTGGTACTTTATCAAGTTTATCCTCAAGAACTTTGGCTTTCTCGTCATGCTTAGATCCCCAAAGTGACCATAGACTCATTCCCATACTCTTCTTATTTTTCCTCTCTGACAAATCAGATCCCAACTTCCTCCTTCCGGCAAGAGCAGAAGGTGGTGGTACCTCGCCTCCTTCGAATTGTTCATATCCTGCTGCGATCTCTCTGGCGCGTTGCTTTTGCACTTTTCGTTTGGATGCGGCGAATTTCGTATCCCATTCTTTCTTCGCTGCCATCCACTTTCGTACTGGACCTGGTTTAACGACACCGACTTCGGCGGGAGGCATGTTGCATGCGACCAAGTCGGAGGCGGGTTCGAGGTTGAAGATATTGCCATGTCGATCTACACGTTGGCGAATCATATGGTTCTTGAATGCAGGAAGTGTATCGCCTGCACGCCCAATCTTGCCCGTCGCTTGTTTGACTCCATTGGCTTTCTGATAGTCGTTAGCACACTGAATTCTATAAAGAAGAGACACTCACAACTGCAGGTTTCGCGGCTTCCACATCTGAGTCCGATTCTGAGCTAGATCTAGAGATTATAGAAATATCGTCATCATCCAAAATCTCAATTTCAGTCTTTTGCGCTCGAGCTAATGCCCAGGCACCGAACTGTGCAACTGATCTATACATATGTTTCGCAGGTCTGGTAAACGACAACGTCACACCAACGTGACACATATCATCCCAAACCTGAAGCTGTACATCGGTAGGTTTCCATTTCTTGATTTGATCTCGTGCATGATCACCAGGATGTTCGTCAAGAAACGCATCTCCAGGAGGATATTTCGCAGGATTTGCTGCTTTATGAGCCAGATAGATCTGTTCATCTGCGAGCATCTCTCCACCACCAGTAAGAACCAAGAGAGGTGGAAGACCGCCTAGAGATGGTTGTAGAATAGGCGAGACAAGAGGATGTGAGATTAGATGATTTGAAGCATACATCTGAATCTGATCCTTGATCTCAACCAATTTACCATCTATCATAATAGAGAGATCCCCTCCACTCCCTGGAACATTGTTTGCTGTAGGATGTGATTTCACATCAGTTGTATTCGCGTTGCCGTTCTGGAGTCCTGGATCTGGATCTTCCACGACATGAAAACCTTGGATTGCGTCTTCCTCTTTCTCTTGCGGATGAAGTTTATGATCCTTGGCTGCCATCTTTTTCACAATGCCCTCTTCAATTGCTAGCATGTCATCTGCGTTAGGAGGTGGCCATGCAGCCGATGGTCTTTGGTGAAAACCATGTGCTGGAATGTAGTCGAGTGGACAATCTGCAGACACACTGGGGAAAGAATGGGTCAGATCAACCCATGGAGAAATCAGAATTGCGCCAGCAGGGAGTGGAATGCCTTGATCTCGCAAGGTGACCAACAGACTGATCTAGTTAGCTTAGTGTGGCAAGAGACCTCGCCTATAACTAACCTCAATACCATCCCACCCCCAGCTGAGTCTCCTGCCAACACGATTGTGGCTGGATCTTGCACTGACAGGAGAAAGAGGTAGGCAGATAGACAGTCAAGTAATCCACATGGAAAAGGGAATTGAGGCGCCAATCGGTAACGCGCTAAGAGACAGTTAGAATAGATTGCGATACCAAATTCATATCGTTCCAAAACTCACTGCGAGAAGTTAGCAAATGAATGTTTCAAGCAGTATTTGAACCTACCGTGCAAGAACCCTCGCTTTCAACTTCCTGGCATGTCTCTGCATCTGATACCTATGCTCATCCGTACTCCCAAAGAAATACGCACCACCGTGCACGTACAACATGACCCTCTTGCATTTCTCACCCTTACCCTTCCTCTCCTGCGCATCACTCCTCATCTCAATCCACTCTGCCCTCAAATCGCTTCCCGGTCTCCGCCACTGCCACCACTTCTCACCACCCACTTTCTGCACACCATGATGGCCTAGTTGTTCAGTGATCGCTTCTGCGGCTTTGGTGATGTATTGTTGTGGGATGGGGATTTGATCGACGAGAACCCACGTTGGACATGGTACCCATTGCGCGGTAAACCGCTGAATGTCTTCGACCGTGTGATGGGAGGCGTAGAGCAGGAATTTGCGAATCAGATGCAGTCCTTCGTCATACGAGATGTGTGCGGTTGGCTTTTGCGCGAGGGGTTTACGGTTGAGGTACTATTCATTGTAAGACTCTCTAGAGCTAGTCCGAAACTGGGAGCGCAATGAGACCTACGTGACTAAAGAAAGTCTGTATCACGACTGGCGCGATCGCCGTACTGACAGTCGCGGTGTTAAAAGGCATGTTGTTATTTCTGCCTGGCTCTATCCGTACACGATATAGCTATGTTGCATTGATAGATCGCAAAGCAACACAATGATCGAAGCGTATATTTTCGATTTCAGTCGCAGTATCGTACTGAAGACGAGTGAATCAATTAGACATTAGAAGATTAAGTAAAGAGCAAGGACGTGACAATCCAAAACACGATTGCAGATACGAAGACGAGGAGTACTTTTGTGGTGTAGCACAACGATGCAACGGGAATGCACAATTCCCACGTCCGACCCGAGTAATTCGTTCCTCAAATCGATGACCCAAAACAAACAATGGATCTGCAATAAGCTTGACAAGGATGGGCTCAGATGACGTAAGGAAGCCGTCTCGCGGTGGACAAAATAAGTGGCAGTTTTTTAGCTTGGCAAGACCCCAACGCGTCAATCACAAATCACTCATTCAACTACAACAATTATCTGGCCACTGATAGCGTCTTATTTGATCTATAAAGTCTATTATGGGTAAATTCGGACCTCGTTGTAATCAATTTACAGGTCCAGTGCGTCCAGCTACGCCACCGCCGCAGCTGTTGCTGAATCTGTGAAGCGTCCCTAGAACGCGTTGTGAGAATGAGACCCTACACTATAGCTACTATGACACACCAAAGAAAGTAGGCGTTGTGTCAGTCACTGCATGGGAGGATAAGAAACCTTATAATTTACGATCGAAACGCTCAGAAATCTTCGCAGATTAAGACATTTCTGAGAGATCTGGGTATTGAATTATTAAACCCTACAATGATGCTTGTAAGAAGGGTGTGACCCTGGATATTGTATAGCTTGCTGTTCGACGCTACTACAATGACCCTAACAAGATTGAAACCCGTGGGAGAAAGAGGAAATTGACACCTGCTGAGATCAACTATCTTGAATCTATCATCTGGCGCAACGGGTTTGACGGGAGACACTTATCATGGACTGCGTTAGCTAATCAACTCTCGATAGCTGATGTATCTGGAAGGACTATATAGTGAGCACTTGGCGAGAAGGACTGGCGTCATTGCGTCGCCTGTATAAAGATGTATATCTCCCCTGATCTAGCAAGACGTCGAGTGAAGTGGGCTTGCGATATGCTAGCAAAATACCCAAATCCAGAGGACTGGCGGCATGTACGATTCTCTGATGAGGTACACTTTGCCTTTGGACTTACTGGAAGACTCTATATCCTACGACAGCCTGGAGAACGCACTTGCCTGGATTGTATCTAAGAGATCTAGCAAAAGAAGAAGAAGACTATTGGTAAACCTAATGGGGAAGACTAGGGTGAGATTGTTGACCTAGACTATAAGCTACATGCATGGGCTGTAGTTGGATATGGCTTTAAAAGTCCACTTATTTTCTATAACGCAGGCAATTCAAATTGTAAAATGAATCATGAGACATACATTAATCAAATTCTTGATCTAGTGGTCAAGCTATGGCTTGTTTTAGGTGGTGGTGAGGACTTTGTTCTTGAGGAGGACGGCGACTCAGGTCATAGCTACTTAAGCACAGATAACGCAGTCAAGCTCTAGAAGAAACACTATAGATTACGCACTTATAAGAATTGCGCAGGATCACCAGATTTTGTCCCTATAGAAAACGCCTAGCAGGTACCTAAGCAGCACATTCATAGTATGCCTCATAATAACATAGCGACTTTAAGGGAGTTAGCGTTAGAGGGTTGGGAAAAGCTCTCACAAGAAACAATTAATCGCTAGTGCGATGAATTGCCTCAAAGACTTTGCGATTGTATAAAAATAAAAGGTAAGATGACAGGCTATTAGATTATTACAATTCCTAAGCAGATCAAGGTGGTGTCAAGTAATACGAGGAGTTTTGAGATAGGGGGGTAGGTGGGCTGGGAAATCAAGAGGTCTCTTAGCAATTCCTATCCCAAAGGATAAAATAGATTGCTTGCAAAATTATAAATTATACATCTTTATAAGAATTGATTAATCTATGCATAGAAGAAGATTTTACACAAAAAGATAGGAATTTAGCTGAGAAATCGTATCTTTTCGTAGAGGTTGTTTTACTGAAGCACATTGCCAAGATTATAGTGTGACTAAAAAACTGCCACTTTTTTTGTCCACCGCGAGGCCGTGACGGGACGAGTTGTCGATAAGCACCGATTATGATTCTTGGCATTCTGGAAATTTATTTCTTGTCGCATCACTGCAGAAATGCCCCTCCATAAAGAGTGATTGTGCACGAGAGGTCCTGTTTGTACAAAACATCAACACAAACAACATGGCTTCAGCAACTCAGTTGCCTGGTCCTATGGAGTTCTCATCACGTAACGCAGCTACACCAGGTAAATATACCTTTAGAACAATCGCAACCTAGGTGTAAAATAGATATAGCAGAGACTAACAGTCTCACCTACAGCACAGAAGGAAGCTCAATTCGAACTTGCAATAACCCTCTCCCTCTTTCTCTGGCCTTCCCTCTCTCTCGCCGTCTCCAACCAATGGGGCGGTCCCGACTCATCCTCTAAACGCGAGATGTTCGCCTCCGCCGCTATTGACCTACTGAAAGAGAATCCTGATGCGGACGAGGAATGGATAGAGGAATTCTTGGTACAGGTTATGTTGGATGAGTTTGAGGTCGCAGTTGACGATGGAAGTGCAGGTGATGTGGCGGATCAGATTGTGGCACTGAGAAAGCAGTGTGAGAGGGGTGAGTTTGAGGGCGTGAATGAGTTGAAGAGTAGGTGGGATGCGAGAGGAGGAAGAGAGGTTGGTGGAGGATTTGCGAGAGGAGAAGACGTGGAGGCAGAAACCAGTGGAAGTGAGGATGATGATGAGGAAGAGGAAGATGTTGATATGGACGAGGCACCACAGCTTGTTAGACAGAGGGAGCCTGTGGTGCCGGAAGTAGACGAGGATGGATTTACAAAGGTGACGAAAAAGAAGAGGTAGACGGCACGATGTGTTGATGATGTTGTTATTCCAAGCATAAATTTCTGGCGTTAAGGGATATCCATATAGCATATGATGAGTACTGTACATGAAAGCATATCCAAATGCATGCATGCATTTGAAGACTTATCACTCTGATCCGCATCCTACCAAACGCCAGTGTCGAGAACTGAAGCTGAACATATGGTAGATATTCATGCCAAAAATCAGAATATCTACTCCCAATCCTCTTCCTCACTATCATCAACCTTACGAGCCTCTTTGGGACTGCCTGGTGCATGACTTGGAGCACCAGACTTTGCCCCGACTACATCATAACTAGCATCGCTATCCGCTCGTGATTTCTCATCCTCAGATTTACGCGACTCGGGTTGAAGTAATGTCTTATCTGGAACTGATTGGGTAGATGGGTGCAAGGTGGTGGATGATTCAGCCGAAGCAGGACGAGCGTCTGGTTTTGCCTTTGTGGTGGGTTTGCCGGTTTCTTCATCTGAGTCTTCATCCCAGCCCACTTCTTCCTCTTCGGCTGCTGTTACGCCTAAAGGTCATCAGCTTGTGACGTATAAAACTCATCCACCCTCATACATACCTTTGAGAAGATCTCGTCTCTTTGCTTCAGCAGTCTCGATACTATGTCTAAGGAAATAATACCGTCTCCAAAAATCTGCATACGCAACCGTGTCAGGGACCAGCTTCTCCATGGATGTTCGCAATTCATCGAAATTTTCCAAATCTTTTGCAATATCTTCGGTCTTCTTTTCCACATCAAATGTCGTTGTCCAGTTATCATACTCAGTGCCTGTCGGATCTTTCGTAAAGCTATCCAACGATGAATGTATAACATGAAGTTGAGCATCGAATCTTGTCGAGTGTATGACCCTCTTGCCGGAGGCATCTTTGCTTTCGAACAAGACAGTACTGCTTTGTTCACCTGCCTCCGCTGGCGCAACCTTGACAGCATCTTTCAAAAAGTCCCTCAAATTCGATCCAAACTTCAACAGAGCTGCATCTGCGGCATCTTCCGCCTTTTGTATTTCCACTAATCTCTTCGCGGCTTCTGACCGCAATCTGGCAATCACGCCCTCTGATTCCTTGATAGCTTCATCTGTGGACTTTTCGGCGTCTCCATCTTTCTTGTCTGATTCTTCGGTATTTGTAGAAGGGCTAGCTATTGAGATTGCGCGCGTGCGGTTGATGATGGAGGATCTGAGATCGGTGAGTCCTTTGGATGCTTCTTGTCCAATATCTGCAAACTCCTTCTGAGCGTCATTGTATGTGGTTTGTCCCTTGAAACAGATTAGGGTCACACGTTGAGGTGTAAGGGATGATAGAAGCATACTTGCTTGACTACATTCCCAAAGAATCCTCCAAGTCTTGCTCCCCAAGGACTTGACGAGATAGCTTTATACGCTTCTTGAAAGTCGGCGTTCAAAGTGTTGCTATTCGTCACTTGTTTCTTCTCTTGTGACTTCTGATCTACGTTGTCTGAAGCAAGCACCTCTTCTTGAATGTGGTCGTATGCAATATCCATAGTGTGGTAAATGTAGAGGGTATATGGATGTCTATATATCAAATTACTCCGGATCCTATGTCAGAGCAAGCTGTCAATGGTGGAGTCGTTCGGTAGTCGACGCCAACAGCGGAAACGGGTTTGAGGGGGAATGATGATCGCGACTGCAGCATGAAATCCTTGGCATGTTGGACCCTGAATGCGATGGCATTCTAGTGCCGAATAACGTTAGTCGCCTTTCGGTCTTCTCGACTTCTCTGATTTATCATCAATCAGTCCGCCCCACCCCTCTCTCTTACTTTCACTCACGCACATTTCCTGCTCACCCCCAGCCATCTTATGCCCTGATACCATACACGAGGACTTTTTTTTTGGTGACTCCGATTACTCCTAGAAGCTTCCTCGACTCCGTGTCTTGGGTCTCTACTCGTCCAATCACCTATCGCCATCTTGTATCACGCCCCCCTCTACTGGGTACTAGCAAGAGGCCACTCTGCCCGCCGATCCAAAAGTCCGTGTCTTCGAATTTGGAACAACCAACGGCCAGAAGGGTACGGGAGGCAAACTTTTTCGTCGTCATCTTCCCTCTCCTCTCCTTTTCCTTTTAACATCAATCCGTCATTCTCTGGTCCAGTTCTCCACATCCAGCAGCAGCAGCAGTAGTCGTTTAGGTACTCAGAGGACTACCCCACTGTCTGGTGTGTGACAGTTCTATCTCCGTGCCTTATCACCTTCCAACCACCCCGACCGTGAAGGAGACACGATCTCAAACCAGATTCGACCTCGAATCATCACCTCATGGATCCTTCAAACACTCTTACGACCCAGAATCCCAATTTCAAGCTCACTTCACGTCAAGAGGAATTGCTCTTTGCCGCCTTGAACTCGAACAATAAGTCAGCAACCGCTGCCGACACTTCCATACCTCAACCCAACAACTCAAACGCAACCACCACAATGGCTTCCGGTGCGATGACCGATTCTCCTCTGCAGCAAGCGCCAGGTTCTGGAACTCTCAATGGGTTTGAACCAAGTCCTTTTTTGGATTATGATTATGACTTCGGCGCTGAGGGTGAATTCGATTACAGCTTCGCCAATGACTCTTCGCAAATGATTGGTGCCCTGCCTGGCACTTCTTCCGATGGTGAAAATGACCTTCACGATAAGCGTAGTCATCCTGACGATGACGATGATAATGATGAGGGCGGTGGAAAGCGTCGGGAGGGCGACGAAAAACAATCAAAGAAGCCGGGAAGGAAGCCGTTGACATCAGAACCAACTTCTGTATGTTCATTCTAACCTCCGAGTAACAGATCGATTCTAACCAT
>Ga0181470_100215_pt1 | contig 14872 bp, 10 predicted proteins | sample InSIn5SAF170_FD_119082 | JGI IMG/M metagenome (GOLD analysis project Ga0181470, IMG submission 119082) | Clean room microbial communities from NASA Spacecraft Assembly Facility at Jet Propulsion Laboratory, Pasadena, California, USA -... ...
CGATGCTGAGTTCGCTCACACCGCCCATCCGATGACCACGGATCTGGACCGGACAGACTTGCTCTGCGGTCGCGGAGCCGAAGGATGTGATTTCGCAATTGAGCCAGAAAGACTGCATGACAAGCCACCCTAGGCAGAGTAATGCGGACACACTGAAACTGAGGAGTGTCCCGATTCGTCGTCGAGTCACAACACCCTGCGCATCAACGTCTGCGCCTGCGCGTCGGAAGTGGAGGACATCTCCTAGCCTCGTGGCCTGGCTCGTCTCGGGACGGACGAGCGAAGTGAGAAGCTCGGCGCTTGTGTGTAACATCGTCAGAAACGGGAGGGTGGCGGTGTAGAACGTTAGTGCTGCCATTGCGGACGATGTGCTGAATGCCTTCTGGTTTGAGGCGTCTTGTGCTAGGGCTGCTTCGACGCTTTGAGATTGCGGGTCGCTGTATCGGGGTGTGTCTCGGGGTAGCATGCGTGCGACGCTGTCATCTGTTGATACAACGCTGGTGGCTGCATTGGTGGCTGTGGAGACGCTGATGAGGGAGACTGTGCTTGTTATTGGGGCGGTGCTCGATGTGGGAAAGGCAGCCGCGGAGTGTGCGGCTTGCACATTGTCGCTGTGTGGAAGTGCGGCGCAGTACGCGAAAATGGTGGAGAGGATGAGGACTGTGAATGAAAGAAGGAGAATGCTCAGGAGGATCCATTGGCGGGCGCGTTTCGTGGGCGCGATTTTCTTTTTCAGAATCGGTTGTGGTGGCTTCTGGAAGGACGTGGTTGTCGAAGTTGTCTCCGTTCTTAGTTTTGATTTAGTGGACTTGAATTTCAGGTTCTTCTTTCCGTCTGTGTCTTTGATTACTGATGTTGGTGGCGGAGGGAAGTATAGTAACTGGTTGGTAGTTTCTTGGTTCGGCATCGTGAGACAGACCTCTCGCCGTCTATTCTATTGGTTGATGTGCTTGATAATGAAAATTTGGGCGTCCAGCGTCCAAGTAGTATAGATATTACTCTCAGAAAATAAAAGGTGATTAGCAAATTGGAGATTCGTCAGCTACAAAGGAAATAGAAGAAAGCAGCAAAAGAGTACTGTAAAGGCGAAAGGCAAGTGTGGGCAGGGTATATTCACAGTGTTTATCAGCGACCGCACATGGCGACCAGCTAGGTGATCTGGCGCATACGGTCGCTATTTGGGTCTGGAGCGTTTGCGTAGGACTTGGAAGCATACTATGAGCCGCGCCCAGCGGCTTTCCGCCTGGCATAGCAATTTTGGACGTGTATGAAAACTCGCCAAGTACTCCAATGTAGTGCTGTTGGTAGTACGTGGTAGGACGTAGGCGGCCGCGGTATAGGCCAGGGCCTATTTTGAGAAAAGGCAGACTCTTGGAAGCGGCACTTGCATCAAGCACGAAGCGTTAGATGCCAACCAAGCATGTCTGTGCTGCGGATGTATCAGACTTGGTGCATTCAATGCCAGTCAAGGCCATGTCTCTGACGGTAATTGTTGTCATTGGCTGCTACGCGTGTTACAGATAAGCGCGTGAACAAGACTGCACGGTGTTTCAGGTTGCAAGGCAGCTTGGCAGGGACGGCATCGTGCACGTGATTAGCCTAATAAATGTGAGCGCGGGATCGCACTGTTTAACGAAGCACGGTACGCACGGTGGAGCACCTTGCGGTGAACAGCCCGGAGGAGCACTGATTAATAACAAGTTGTTAGTCCTCCAAGTCATGCGCGCCTGTTTGTAGAGCCCTAGTGCTGAAAAGTGGTTTGGTGTAGATGAGGATGTGGTCAAAGGTATAAAACTGTAACTACGCCCTGCATGTTCTACAATGAACACTGAGCGACTCCCTCCTGCATCTCTGGCCTGCTTGAGTTAGCTCACTCTCACTCAACAAAGTCATGCAGGCGCAATATAGGTCTCCCTATCCACGATCACCAACTTCACCTTATCAAGACTCCATACTTGGTACTTCCCAGGCCGCTCCATGATTATGGCTACCAATCCTTCCTCATCATCGACTGTAGCAACATCGTAGTACGAAGGCTGGCGGGACTAGGAACTTTCAGTTGCCGTAGCGTGTATCCGAACGATATCAGTCTGATCCGTAGGAACAGTGGGAGAATTTGATTAATGTGGCATGGGTCTGCTGAAGCAGCGATGCGCAGTTGTCCATTGTAGCATTCCTTGGGCAGCTGTTAACTGCATCCGGAAAAAGAGGCTCTGCCACGATCATGGAAGTTCCATGCCGTGGTACAAGTCGACCAAGCTCGCATTTGGTTGCATTTCGTGCTATGGGCATAATTTGTCGAGAGGCTGTGCTTGCATAGTATCCCAACGCACGCAAGCAAGCTCATCCCGACAAACATCGACACCTGACCAGATTCGTCCCTCGTAATGGTTGGTCGTTTCTTCAATGTGGTTCTGAATCACGCTTTTGCTTTGCCTGATTCCTTCTTCTCACCAGGCTGTATCCTTGCCATCATCTCCTCTCGTTGCATGAGGTGGCCAACTCTCTCCAACAACTGCAACAATCCTCGCATACTGGTCGACCACTCATCAAGAACCTCATCTGGCCCTCTCTTGACCTCAAAATTGACAACTCTGGCAGGTCTATCGATCCTGGCATAGACAGTCTTCTTGGTGACCAGATCGCTAATATACTTCTCCGTCTCTTCTTCTGAAAGATCAAGTAGTTCGCAAAGTCTGGTGAATGTGATTCTTGTATAGTACTTAGCCACAACCCGGACATTGTGCTCAATGACCCGGTGTCTAAGAGCCTCGTAGCGGGTGTGTGCTTTGGGGTCTTTTGTGTCTGGAGTCTTTGAGAAAATGTCGGTACTGCACAGGAGTTTGCCAAAACGTTCCTCGACCATGGGCCAGCGCATCAGCTCATTGATGGTGAATTGTTTCAGTAATGCTTGGTCCTTCGGCACGTCTTCATTCCGAGAGTCTTGATTGATACGGTGTAAGAGATCGGACTGCTCGTTGTCGTATGGCGCAAGAAGTACGAAGTAGATGACTCGCTGTAGGACAGCTCGCAACTGCTCTGGGTTGTTCTCGATTGATTCGGTGTCCAAAACTTGCCTGTAGTTCTTGCAGACATCAAGATATTTGTCTTCGTGCTTCGCAAGAGTAATTTGTTGTTCATAGTATCGCAGTTTGAGGTCTGTAACATCGTCTTCCTTCTCCGGGGGATCTTCGTCCGGCCCTCGCTTCTTCTCAGCCTCTTCGCGCTCCTTCTTCTCTTTTTCCAGTTGCTCTGGTGTCTTCTTCGGCTTTCGTGCAAAGAATTTTGTGCCAATTTTTCTGCTCAAAATGCCGGCCTGCGTCCAGTCGTCGCTTTCTATGCAAAGTGCAACCTGTTCCAGGATGAATTCTGTCTTCTCCCGTCTCGTCATCGATCCAAATGTCTCGACTTGCAGCTCACATAGTATCTCTCGTGCAGCAGTTACGTCGCCCTGTGATTTCTTGATGTCTGAAAGGACTCGCGTGACTCGCGCTCTCTCCACTTCGACGAAGATCTGGATCTCGTTAGCAACACATTTGTGAGTGTTCTCGAAGTTAACATACCTTGCCTTCTGTCACCGTCCGTAGGGTTTCAATGACTGAGAGCTTGACTTCGGTGCTCGGTGTCTCATCCATGAAGCCAAAGACGACCTGGACCATCTTTGTGATGGCCTGTTTGAGCTGACCATGTTTCTTCGACAGCAGGAGCACCTGCTCATTCATGTAACTCCAGTCTCCAGCGTTCTTGCATATCGTGACGACGGCGATCAATACTCTCGAGGTTGTAGCAAGATCTGATGATTGCCGAGACTGCTTCTCGAGTGATGTAAGCTTCTCCACAGCCTGTTGCAGGTTCTTCTTTGCTAAAGACTCTGCTTCTGGGATGATCTTGTCGGCATCTTTCGTGAAGTCCTTGTCGGGCTTGAAGAGAGGATTGTCCGCCATTGTGAATGTCTTTTCTGTTTGATGGAATATGTTTGAGGATTACGGTGCGAGGCTGAATGAATTGATCGTGGACAAGACGTTTACCAACTACAGTTACGATAAGAAGTGTTCTGAAAGTGGCTTATACCGGGAATGATCGTGCACTGTTGAAGGCGGTCGAGGCAGGAATCGCATTGCGCACTGCATCGCATCTGCGGCGAACGGAAACCACGGTGGAGCCTTCGTCATCAGGCTTGTACCTGCCGCTGCTGCCTCAGGCGTCCGAGCGACACTCTTTGGGCCGGTCATACAAATGACTGAATAGAAGGTGAAATGGCAGACAATGATTATGGGACCTTCCTTAGCATTCGTGATATCATCATCTATTCATTCACGTAAACATATTCTTATCCATCCTGCCGTTGTCCATGTGCCCTCAAATCCTCTACCAATCTATCAAAGTAGTATGGCTCCCCCACCGGAAAATTTCCAACCTATGTAGCAGCTTCAAGGTAGCCGCCAGCCTCTAGCATCAGAATGATTTGGTGAACAATAGATCTCACACTTTGCTTCTCTGCATCTACTGTCAAGTCGGCGTCAGCTGGCTTCTCATATGGATCATCAACACCAGTGAAGTTCTTGATCTTGCCCTCGCGCGCCCTCTGGTAAATGCCTCGCTTGTCGGTCTTCTCGGCATATTCGACGCTTGTAGCAACATGGACGAGGATGAAGGTGCCATATTGCTCAACGATATGTCGGGCGTCCTTTCGAGCTTGATCAAACGGTGCAATGGGAGCTGCAATCACTGCGGCACCAGCTTTCGTAAGCTCAGAAGCAACGAATGCGATTCTCGCAATGTTGGTGTCTCGGTCTTCGCGGGTAAAGCCAAGTTCGGCTGACAGCTCCGATCGCACCGTCTCACCCAGCAGGAGCGAGACAGATCGTCCACCTTGCTGGTTGAGCGTAACTTGTAGCGCACGTGCGATGGCATCCTTGCCTGAATTCCACAAACCAGTCAAGAAGATTGTAAAGCCCTGGCTGTATCGAGGGGGATTCGATTCTCTCAACACCTTGACAACTTCCGGATAAGAGAACCATTCTGGGATAGGCGCGCCCACCTTGAGACGTCTTCGGAGTTCAGTGCCAGAAATGTCAAGTGTCTTGGTGCCCTGTGGTACTGTGTCCTTTGGTTGATACTCGTCGGCATCTGGAAGGTACGTCATCTGCTGAAACTCAACCACATCAATGCCCAGTTCTTCCCTGTACTTCTCAATGGCAGTCTGCGCGTCGTATGGGCCGTAGAAGTCGACGCCCTTACTGTTCTTGCCTGGGCCTGCGTGATCACGTCCGACGATGAAGTGTGTCGCGCCGTGGTTTTTTCGAATGATCGCATGCCAGATTGCTTCTCGAGGCCCACCCATACGCATGGCCAAGCCGAGCAGACCTAATACAGCCATACCGTTGGGGTATCGAGGCATCAACGCCTGATAGACTCGGACTCGAGTAAAGTGGTCAATATCACCCGGCTTGGTCAGTCCGACGACAGGGTGGATGAGCACATTGGCTTGTCGATCTCTTGCAGCTCTGACAGTCAACTCTCTGTGAGCTCTGTGCATGGGATTCCTGGTTTGAAAAGCCACAACTTTGGTCCAGCCCAGTTTGTCAAAATGTGTTCTCAGCTCTGCTGGTGTGTATCGTAGGGCGACATAGTCGTAGTGGTTGAGCCTATTGACCGCCTCGATCTTGCCACCTATGTACAACTCTTGTGTCTGCTTCATGAGGTATTTGATAGCAGGATGTTCCGGGTCACCACCAAAGACCTCTTTTGCCTCCTTCTGCTTGTCTGGCTTGTAGATATCATCAATGGTAAGGATAGCAAGGTTTCGGTCGTCTCTGAAATCTCGCAGGGTGACTCGGCCACCAGCTTTCAGACCAAGAGCCTGGACCTGCCTGGGAGAGGCGTCGAGGCAGATTGGCATAGAGAACAGAGCACCACTCTTGAGTCTGAGGTCCTTGACGACTCCGTTGTAATCCTGCTCGTTCATAAAGCCCTCTAGTGGGGAGAAGCCGCCATTGAGGATGAGTTCAAGATCGCATAGCTGTCGTTCATTGAGAACGATAGCGGGCAGCGACTCGGACTCCTTCTCGAGCTCGTCATGCTTGGGGGCATCTCGAGCCAGAAGATCCTTGAGGATTCCTCCGTGTGGTGGGTTAGCCATATTTGCAGATCAAGAAATAATTGTAGAGAAAAGAAATGCTATGCAGCGCACGGGTGGGTTGAATAGGAGGGGAAGTGACAGCCCGATATGCAATGTAAATAAACCGCCAGGGACAAGCTAAATCACTGTTAGACGGTATGAACGGGCAGAAAAAATATCTAGCATGGGGAGCATCTTATGTCGCAATTGTCCTAGAATCCTAGCAGCCATTGAGAGTGTTGGAAGGTTAGCATGCGGGCACCGCGAGTTCTCGTGCGGGTCCACCCCGAAGCCCTATCAGTCTGAAAACAGTACCTGTGCCTTGCAGATACACTTCTGCACTTGGGGAGAACCTGGTTGTGGAAAGGATCTGAAAGAAAGTACGTGCGGTGATTGTCGAGCTGAAGCTAGCGACACGAGAAGGATGCAACAGCACGCACCGTCGCGCGTTCGGCACCCCTCTTTTCTTGGCGCTGCTAATATTTGGGTGCAACGACGATAAGACGTTCGTCAATATCGTTGCACGACAGGAAGAGAATGTGCGGCATCGAGCAGGAATGACATTATCATCGAACTGTGTTTATTATTTCATGCTCAGTCCATCGACCCGAGCTTCTGCGTCAAATTTGCGTGCTATCTTCGTCATGTTCCACACCGCAAACAATCTTGACCGCTCTAACGGATATCTAATGCAATATCAATGCCAAAATGCTAGCATGCAAGCCACAATAATCGAACCCTTGTCGACGCGTCGACACCGATCGGACCCATGAAACGCCGTCGCTATGCTTGATAAGACTTAGGACATACACTTAGGAAGAGGAAGGTGATGCAGGTTCAGCCTGAGAAGCTTTGTGCAGCGCTTCTTCCAAGGCTTCTCTTTCTCGCTTCTTTTCTTGCTCCATCAAGAATTGAGCGTATTTGGATCGTGGATTGTGGATGCCACATTCTGTCTTCTGCTGGCCCTTCCACCTACCAGAGCGTTCATCTTCACCCTCAGCAACAGGCTGCGTCGAGTGCCAATCACCCACACTCTTATAGCCTCGGTCGAGAAGTGCATTGTATGGCACATTGTTGTCCGTAATGTATTGCTTGACTTGCTGGAATGTCCAGTTTGCAAGAGGATTGATCTTGATCAGGCCAGCTTCGTCAACTTCGATGATTGGAAGATCTCCTCTCTTGCCGCCTTGACTTCTCCTTCGGCCCGTCAACACGGCGTTTACATTGAGTTCTCGGTAGGCCCGCTCAGCAGGCTCAACCTTGACGAGGTAATCATATCGGCTGTCATCGGTCTCCCACAACTTCTCCCCGTACTTGCGAGCAAATTCGTCTGCTGTATCGGCACCCGCAGGCTTGGTCACGTGCACATTGACCAAAGGATATTTATCTCGGACTTTGTCCACCAGGTTAAGAGTTTCTTGGAAATGGTGCAGAGTGTCGATGAATATCAGATCAACCATCTGTGGTCTTGGGATTTTGAGCTTTGATAGCATATCGAGCGTCACGAGACCAGTCAATCCAAAAGCTGTGGTCTGGTATAGTTGAGGCAGAGAAGTGATACACCACCGCAGTACCTCTTGAGGCTCGAGGAACTGCAATTGTCGGTTTAGGAATTGGAGGTGCTTCTTCGTGAACATGACTATTTCTTGTTGTTCGTCGTCGCTGCTGACAGATGCATAGCCCGAATCTATTGGCGAGCTTCGAAATGCTGCACTTTCTGGAGACGATGATCTGGACATGGTGGCAGTCGTGGAATTTATCGACGAGGTCAAGGGAAGATGGGGGTGGCCAATAATGCTGAGGATGTGTGTATATACAGAACAGAGCAATATTAGAGAAGCTGGAAGAAGAATAACCTACCGTGGGCTGGTTTACAAATCAACATCATCATTAACAGGTATTGCGTGCTCGACAGCCTCGAACGACCCCAGCCAGTCATCGTCGTTACGATTGAGGGCATCTGGAGCAAGTCGTTCCAGAACGCTCAAATATTTCTCCTTCCAAATTTGCGTGCGGTCAATCACGCAATTTCACGCTAACCTTTTCCGGGGGGGATAAGACGTGCTCGGGAAAGGGAGATTAGATCTAAGGGCTGTGATTGATCGGGAGCAAGAAACACTGGATCCCGCTTCCACCACATACTGTGATCTCAGCTGTGTCGTCCACGGCATCACGGAAAGACTCTCCCATGGCATTCTGCTCCCAGTTTCCAAGCTCGACAGCTGTTCTCAGGGCCTGTATCAACTCCTAACGATTCTTCCACCTAGCTTACTAGTAGCATCGTATCATAGGTCACAAGCAATGACATCTTGAGGCGTACGAGAACGTCATTGCTTCCGCCGCATCGCTGTTCTGCGTGGACAAACTTTTTCATTGAGAAGTCGCCACCAGACAATCTGCAATTATTAATGCCTCAGGCAAATATGACGTAGTGCCACCACACCAAAGAGGATCAAGCACTTAAGACCTGACCGGATGTGTATTAATAATGCTCAGTAGAGTCTCTGAAGAAAGAAAGGCTTCATAATTGACAGTCTCGGATCCGATGATGATAGCACAGCTTTGACTGCAAGGTTCTCGCTTCTGGACTTTGTTGACAACCATGAAGGTCGTGCCAAAATCTTCAACTGCACGTTATAGGCCAAAACTCCATCGGCGAATAAAGACACTTGAAAATTAAAGACGAAAAGGACAAATAATTTGCTCAACCACACCGCAGTATCGCCACATATATCGCGCTATGAGCTTTGAAGACTTCCTATGAGAGGATATGAGCTTTGAGAACTATCAACAGGCATCCCAACGGGGAAGCGAAGGCATCTCTAGAAATTCCTATGGGCTTTTATTCGATTCGTAGTATGAACAATCGAGACACGTGCCTCGTATCGAAAATGGTGCCTGAATGCCCTGGCGGGATGACGCGGTGGGGTATTTGTCCCTGCCGATCCCTCCGAGTCAGGGATCCCGCATCTTCGCGCAGGTTGCAGCTGTGACGCCCTAGTCCCGCATTCAGACAACAAAAATTGTCATATACAACAGGGGCTTGCGCTGATACAGTATTACTTACAACGGCAGACTAGACCTCTACCACCACAGCAGCATGGATATTTCTGCGTCGCCAAGGTCGAAGCGGCCGAGCTTTGCCAAAGGCTCCCTTGTCCGTAGCCCATCCTATCTTGATGATCACCTCGAGTACCGAATGCAGACGGGACCTGCAACCAGTATCGATGGCATAATGGAGCAGCCCGCGGCAATGGGCAGTAATACTGTCTCAAATGTCTCCTTGGCCTCGAGGAGAAGCATCGTTGGTGGCATCTCTCCTTCTCCTATACCAGAAGACGTCACATCGGTACACACCCTATCGCACACGAACTGCATACAAGATACTGAGACGACACCAAGACTGGTAGCCACGCTTTACTACAATGCCGCACACCCGCGACATCCACATCCGCATCCAGACCAATCACCTCATTCGAAGCCCACCGACACCATCCCAGCGCCCTCGATCGCCGAAGGTCTTGCACCGACCAGCAATATTTCCGACTATCCTCTCGAGCCTCCAGGCCCGGAGCCTGAGCCATTAGATCACATCTATGGCCCCTATATCTCCCAGCTATGCCTCACTCATTTCCTGGCCACCCTTGACAGCCTTCTCATCCACAATGCACCGGACCAACGCCGCCTGATCTCGACCCACCGATGTCTAGCTCCAGACACCACTAAACCACGCATCATGGAAGTTACGTTCTCACCACCCCCGAACCCAGAGTATCTCCCGTCCGACCTCCTCTCCAAGCACGAAAGCATTTACAAGTTCGAGCGCGAATGGAACTGTGAGGTGATACTCCAGCCATCCTCAATCTACAGACGTCACAAACGCCTCTGCGTCTTCGACATGGACAGCACGCTCATACAGCAGGAAGTCATAGACGAGATCGCCGCGTTTGTGGGCGTCAAAGATCAGGTCGCAGCCATCACAGAACGTGCTATGAATGGCGAACTTGACTTCTCTGCTAGTCTCAAGGCACGAGTTGCTTTGCTTAAAGGTGTTCCTGCGGATGTCTTCGAACGCTTGAGAGCAAAGATCACAATCACGCCAGGTGCGCGAGAATTATGCAAATGTTTGAAGAAGCTAGGCTTCACCCTTGCTGTGCTGTCTGGTGGCTTTCAGCCATTAGCTGATTGGTTGGCTGGCGAGCTGGGTCTTGACTACGCGTTCGCCAATCACCTCACTGCCGATCCGGAGACAAAGACTTTGACAGGCGAACTCGATCCGGCCAAGCCGATTGTGAATGCCGAGCATAAACAAATGCTTTTGATGAGTTTGGCAAAGGATAGAGGTATACCGCTCGCGCAAACGATGGCCGTGGGTGACGGCGCGAATGATCTTCAGATGCTCAAGACAGCTGGACTTGGTGTTGCCTGGCGGGCTAAGGCGAAGGTGCAGATGGAGGCACCTGCCAGATTGAACGTAGGCAGGAGCATGCTCGACTTGGTGTACCTATTGGGCTTCACAGAGGCGGAGGTTCAAGAATTGCTCGCGGATTGATCGGAGCGCTATCTCGAACTCTGACGTCAAGGTCAATTGCACAGGAGGTGAGCTCAAACATCGTGATCTTGCAGCCGGCTTGCAGCCCTGCATCAACACGTGTTTGATCGGAGGCATGAGACGCTGTCTGGGGCGTCATAGTGCTACACATGAATAGACAACTTGTCTGAGCAAAGATAGACGAAGGAATGAAGAACGGTTGACAAAGATACCCCTTAGCAGTTTAGCAGTTCAATTTACGACCATTTAAATCCGCCGCACGGCATGATTCACAGTCAATTTTGACACCTCCTGTTTTCACAATCCGAGACAAAGTTATTCTTCATCTTCAGTGACTTCTAGAACGTCCTCATCATTCTTATTCAGAAACCACCGTTCTATATTCTCCTCCACTGCAAATCGATCTCGATCCTTCTCGCCAACGAGAAGCTGTCATATCCCTCCAGGATACTTTACACAAGTTTTTGTTCGATTCAGCGAACGCCATTGCCCGTTGCGTTAGTCTGAGAGAACGCGACTTGTTGGACACGAACCTCGAACGACAGCTTCTCCTCTTCTAGAAGCAAGTCTGCGGGCTCCCCACTCAGCATTAGGAGATCGTATCCTCAGTTATATAATATTGCGGCGTCAGTAACGCACTCCCTGTGGTGCTTGATGCCTTCCAGCGATACTATGGTGGGCCGAATATCATGCTCGTGCGTGTCGATGCTCGCTTCGGCATGCACAGCCAAGGATGCATTGTTGGCGTGAGGAAGCCCCTCAGACTGCAAGAGCAGCTGTACCACATCGGTACATAAGATGATGCCCGCTCATAATGCGTTCCCGTGCCGGAGACGGAGCCGGCATTGCCATAAACCTGGACTCTTTTCGAGTTAGTTGTACCTGTGGCGTGCAGCAAGCCTGACAGACAGATGATTCGACGATCTTGCACGGTGTGTCTGGGGCTGGCTTGGATGCACGCACGAAAAGGATGTATGACGCAGGAATAGTGCTCTTGAACTTACCCCTAGTATCTTTGGTGTAGGGCAGACGCGGCGCCGTTGCATTCCCGCAGTCCTCCTTACTTTGTTAGCAACTGAGGTCCTTCAAGAGCACCGAATGACAGCATTTCCTTGAACGCCCTCGACAGGTCTATGTAACTTGAGCCTCCATCTCAATCGTAATTCTTCTTCACTGCGCCCGCTTCAGCATACAGCTTTTCAGTAACAATGTACTCAGCAACCTCCTCGCCGACAAGCTTCGCAAGGTCTTCGTTCCTTCCGTCCTGCGCTGCTTTTCGGCTCTCGGTGCTGCTTACGCCTCTGACACTTTCGGCGTCATCCACAAGCTCAATCATGTTTCGCCACTCACTCTTCATGCCTTCAGCTTCTCTACTGCCATCGCCAACAGCTTCGACATACGCTTCTTGTTCCTCTCTACTGACGTCTCCACCGCCAGAGCCATCACCGCCAACTCTGTAACAAACCCGTAACCTGTGCTTTGAGAGGAATGGTTCCAGCACACGTAGCTTCTGGTCCTTCGGGTAGTACTTGGAGTCGAAGATGCGTATAACGGTATCCCAACCTGTAACATGAACCTGCTGCGCATTTCCGTACAGCTCGCTATCGTCGATAGACTTCGCCTTGTCCATGAAGAAGGGCTTCTTGGTAACTGCGACGTCCACAGCTAGCTCTTCCACTGCCTGCCCAGCTCCTTGGTCACGAAGCGACGAACGTAGATTCTGTGCCATCATACTCATCAACACAAGCCGATCCTCGAAGCTAGCCGGTTTAGGCTTCTTGTCTGCATTTTCGGTCGCAAGCAGCAAGCACACCCTGCATGGTCTTGACCCCTTGTCGTTCGCTAACGCTTTCTGTATCAGCGTCAAGTGCGCGAACGTTGGTGGGTTGAAGGAGCTGTCCAAGACGTAAAGCGTTTTCAGACTAGTGGCAGGAGAAGCCGAGCTTGGCGTATCAGAAGTTGCCGAGGCGACTGTGTGGACGATCGAGAACGTCGTGGACGAGTCTGCGGCGAACGATTTCAGTGAATCCTTTATGTTAGACTTGAGCTCGCGGAGCTCCTTGAGATCCGTTGATGAAGACATTGTCCGTTTCCACCACGGCTGCGCTGACTGGCCGCTGCTTCGAATCAATTGGGAAGATAGTTGATTGAGCCGCGTCACGGGGAGGCGCTGCTTCATCGATCTTGCACAGGATTCCACAGAGAATTGATCTGGATGGAGCGAACAGCACCTCAAATGGAGTGTCTCAAGGTAAGATTGCTTTGAACCCTTGAGATGACTAAATTCTCCGGACACTGTCTGCTCGAGATGATCTCTCCAACTTGCCCAGAGGAGCCTTGTCCTCTACGGTTATCTCTGAAGTCATATGGCGCAATTTCGGCCACACGGTTGCGGAAATCTACCAGTGGAGTCGGTCACTCCTGTCTCAAATTGCCTGTCGTCTCGCGGACCTTAGATTGAGTACGTAATGCGGAGTGAGCTACCATTACGACCAAAAGCAACATTGGAGTGCTGGACTCGCGGAAGCAACAACGATGCGCTACAAACTCAGCGTCGTCAGCAACAGCTTACGCGCCCCACTGCCGGGCCGTCCTACATTGAAGTTGGCTCTACGTGCGTGCTTTCGTTATTATAAGCACGCCGGAACCGACTGACAGGGCGGCAGCAGAACCTGTCTGAGCTTCGAAACCTTTGCCAACGACCAAGCAATGCTTACGCTTATTCGAGACATGGACCCACAGTTCCCTCCCAACCACAAGTGATCGGTGATGCTTCTGTCGCTAGCTGTGGTATTTGAGCTTGAGCTCACATAAAACTCAAGATAGGCTGGAATAGTCGATAAATCGACTGAACCTTGTGCGTGCTCTCTCTCCGCAGTCAACTCCCTGTTCCGCTTGGGCGAATGCTTGAGAGTTTATCTCCGTGTGCCGGCCGTGGGCAAAGGACTCTGTACAATGGTCGACGCTTCATGCCATCAAATACAATCTTTGCAAAAGAGTGCCCTCTGCAAGGGACGGAGTAAGAGAAAGAAGCGAGAACAACGCCTACCTTTACCGTTATGTAGTCGACAACGAAGTGCTTGCCTGCCATGCGACATCCCTAAGATTACGGGATCGCTCAGTTGTCGGAGCATGGATGTCGAGGGCAACCATGATTCAGAGTAAATGGCAGGAGTATGGCATGGATGCCAGGTTATTGGCTTAGTGGTTCTGCAGATGGTGCGACACAGTGGACAGAAAAGAGACAGGGGCGCTTGATTTGGTCGTCGGAGCATTGCCAGAGGACGCTACCGAGCCCACAATGCTCCAATTTTGTTGGTTCCGACGTTTTACGGTCTGCCGATTGGGCAAAGAAGCCCACCGCGGCCCCTGGCGACAAGAAAGTCGACCTCTCCTTTTGCGTTGACGGTCTTACTAGAAAGTTATATGCAGTGCTTGATGACCAGCATGCGCATGCGCGGCGCCGATGCGAACCCCATTGACTTCCTTGCGAACGATCTCTCCCATGATACGCTGCGAGAAACATTCTTTAAAGGATGACGCGCCGCAACGTACGACATCGTGAGCAGGCTTTCCGCTTAACACTCACGCGAAATCTGCATTTCTCACTGCAATCTACTTGTAATGTTAGCTGGAATGTAAGCACTGCACTCTTCCGAGACACTGAGCTAGTCAAGGTCCAAATAAGTTGCCCCGAACCTCGTGATGGGCAACCAGAACCAGGATTGCGGTTCATCGCTTCTCCTTACGCTGATTAGGCGTTGTCAAGCTCATCTGAGCAATGAGAACATGTGGCATTTGCCTAGGAACAGTCTCCGAACTACTACAACCTGGTCACCGTATTTGTGGTTGCCCAGATTGTTTTCGTGAGGCATCTCACATCTGATCGGGTCCAGAAGATGGCAACCGCAGTGTCTGCAATAGCCGACGAGGCCCGATCGAACATCGCACGCGGATTTGATGATATGTTAAGGCTTCATTTTAGCCACATCGTGGATGGATGCCCACTTCTTCAGCATACGCAACACAGCTCACTTCTGCCACTCTCCTCCAAAATTTTGACGTCTTGAAACTGCAGAGGGCACTCTTTTGCAAAGATTGTATTTGATGGCATGAAGCGTCGACCATTGTACAGAGTCCTTTGCCCACGGCCGGCACACGGAGATAAACTCTCAAGCATTCGCCCAAGCGGAACAGGG
>Ga0181470_100217_pt1 | contig 14793 bp, 13 predicted proteins | sample InSIn5SAF170_FD_119082 | JGI IMG/M metagenome (GOLD analysis project Ga0181470, IMG submission 119082) | Clean room microbial communities from NASA Spacecraft Assembly Facility at Jet Propulsion Laboratory, Pasadena, California, USA -... ...
CCTGCGCCGCTTCGCGGCTATGGCTTTTTCCTTTGTCCGCTTTTGAAAGTAAACTTTCAACGCTCCCAAAGAAAAAAGCCGCCGGCTATCGCCGGAGGCTCTTGTTGCCCGATGTTTCAGAACCGACGGTAGACCTTTTTGCCGCCGAAACAGCATCTGTGCTTGCGTGGACCAGCTACTTTTTAGCCGGGACTTTGGATAGTATATCACCGGCTATCAATGAAAGAATAGTTTATGAAATTGAACGAAGGGTTATCGATCCCAACCTGGCAAGAGATGACTTTTGGTGGATGGGGTTCGGTGGCGACAAAATAAATAACTGGAACCCCTGGATCGTTTCCAATTGGCTTACCTGTGTGCTGCTGCTTGAGAAAGACAAAAAGAAAAAAGAAGCTTCGATCAAAAAAATTGCAACATGTCTTGACAATTTTTTGAATAGCTATCCGGAAGATGGAGGCTGCGATGAAGGTCCGTCTTACTGGAATCGTGCCGGGGGATCGGTATTCGATTGTCTTGAACTTTTTTATTACGGCAGTAACAAAGCATTTGATGTCTATGACGATCCGCTTGTTAAGCGCATTGGTGCTTATATTTATAAGATACATATTGCCGGTGATTACTTCGTCAACTTTGCCGATGCTTCCGCTAAAATGAGTGTTGATCCGGCTGTGGTATTCGGATATGGTAAGCGGACATCAAACGATACACTGATGAGCCTTGGGGCAAGAGCATTTCATGAGCAATTGTCTGAAGACTATGACAATAATGCCAGCGTATACCGGCCGCTTATGACCCTCTTTATGCTGGAAGAGCTTCAGCAATTTCATTCTACTGTTGAACCTGCCCGGGTTTACTGGCTTCCGCAAACACAGGTGTTGACTGCGCGTTCCAGCATAGGTGAAAACACCGGCTTTTTTTTAGGCGCCCAGGGAGGGCATAACAATGAAAGCCACAATCACAACGATGTCGGAAACTTTGTGGTTTACTACGATGGTAAGCCGGCGATTATTGACGTTGGTGTGGAAACCTATTCAGCAAAAACGTTCAGTGACAGGCGATATGATATCTGGACGATGCAATCGGCATATCACAATTGTCCTACAATAAATGGTGTGATGCAGTCGCCGGGCAGAGCATTTGCTGCAAAGGATATTCATTTCGCTTCGGGTAAGGATAAAGTCAGTCTCGCGATGAATATTGGATCGGCTTATCCCGATAGTGCGCAGGTGAAGAAGTGGATCCGCGGCTATCATTTAATTCCGGGCAAGTCAATTACGATAGCGGACACATTTCAGTTGTCAGCGTCCACCGGCGACACGTATTTCACATTGATGAGTGCGGTTCCTGCGGATATCGGAAAAAATAAAGTCACTCTGCGTGGGGACGGTTTTGTGTTGAATGTTAGTTATGACGGGCAGCTTACTCCACAGGTGGAGCCGATCGAAATAACGGACGCGCGTTTGAAAAGTTCCTGGGGCGATAAGATATACAGGATAAAATTTTTGCTCAGGAAAAATGTTACATCCGGTAATATGCGCATGGTAATAACGGGGCAAAAGAATAGTGATTGACATCATTGGCCAAAAAAGTTATTTTTGCCCTAAATGTTCAGTGATGATACCCGAAAAAAGCTTGAAAATATCGTTCAAGGAATCCTCATTAAGGGGGAAGAAGATCATTGCACAGCAGCCCGCAATTTCTTATGCGCAGGCTTTAGCACAAGTACAACGGTTAAAAGAGACTTCGAAGGTCAGCTCGTCATCAAAGAAGAGCAGGCCGATCGGTTAAGAGAATATGCGACTGCCAATCAGCTTTGGATAGATGATTTGCCTAGTGAAGACCAGTTTCTCGCCAGAGGCGGCGAATCACGGGTCTTTCTTGATAAAGATCAGAAACATGTTCTTAAGGTAAACGATGCCGTTTACTATGCCACCTGGCTTGAGTACCTTAATAGCCTGGTTTTGCACAATTTCATTTTTCCGGATACTGTCTATTCTTTTATCGGTTTTGCGGAAATAGCAAGTGTTCTTCATGCAGTTGTTCGTCAGCCTTTCATCATTGCCGATGGTCAGGCGGATCTTCAGGACATTCGGGAGTTCTTACAATTCAATGGTTTTGAAAATACGCGCCGCCAGGACTATTTCAATCGCGAATACGGATTGATCCTGGAAGACATGCATGATGAAAACGTGATTCTCCGGTCTGACAAGTTGTTTTTTATTGACACGGTGTTTTATATTGATCTTCGTCTGGGATAATATCCACGCTCCCAAAGAAAAAAGCCTCCGGAGGCACTTGTTGCCCGACCTGGATTACTCGCACGCTTCGCGTGCCCGTGATCCGCGGAATTACTTCAGTTTGCTGCCCGACCTGGATTGACTGGCGCTGATTCAGCACCACTTTCAATTAGGATAAAGATTGCCCATCGATCAGCCTAAATTTACCCATTTAATGGTCAAAATTTACCCATAAGCTTGGCGAAATAATGTAATTTTGGTTTATGTATCAAAGGTTTATCGCGACATCCATCATTGAGGCACTAAAAGATACTCCGGTTATTCTTATTAATGGAGCCAGGCAGACAGGCAAAAGCACCCTTTGCAGGCAATTGCTGGAAAACAGAGTTTTTGAAGGCAGGGCCGTCACAATGGATGATCCTTCAACTTTGGCCGCCGCAAAAGCAGATCCTCTCGGTTTTCTCCTGGATTTGGGAGACAGGATTCTTATTGATGAGGTTCAAAGAGCTCCGGAGATTTTTCTAAGTATTAAAAAGATAGTCGATGAAGACAGAAAAGGAAAACGAATAATTCTGACTGGGTCAACTGATATTATAACTTTTCCAAAAGTTGCCGATTCTCTCGCCGGGCGCATGGAAATCCATCGGCTTTGGCCGCTAGCCCAAACTGAAATTCATAATAAACCATCAGACTTTCTGAAGATGTTAATTTCTGATGAGCACTTCAAAAACATCAGGAATACCTGGAGGGATATTATTGAGGCGATCAGGTCAGGTGGTTATCCTGAAGTGTTGCAGCGTGAAACAGAAGCAAGGAAGGAAAAATGGTTTGAGTCGTATATCACCGCAGTTCTACAAAAAGACATCAGGGAATTGTCCAATATTGAAGGGTTAACTCAGGTGCCAAATATTTTACACCTTGTGGCTACAAGAGTCGGAAGTACCATCAATCTTTCAGACATTTCACGCCTTTCAGGAGTTAAGAATACAACGCTGCAAAGGTATATGGCGCTTTTGGAGCATGTTTTTTTAATTGTAAAAATTCCGGCATGGACTCCGAACGCAGAAGGGCAATTTGTAAAATCCTCTAAAATCTTTCTAAACGATACCGGTTTGCTTTGTCATCTGAGAGGTGAAGGAATGGATAGCCTTATTAACGGCAGGACCACCGCTGGTGCTTTTTTAGAAAACTTTGTTGTAATGGAAATCATCAAACAACTAGGTTGGATGAATCTGTATTTGAAACCGTATCATTTTAGTGTTCATGGAGGAGCGGAGGTTGATCTTGTTTTGGAAGATAGAAAGAAACAACTTTATGGGATCGAGATCAAATCAAAAGCTTCTATAACTCAAAATGATTTTAAAGGTTTAAGACGTCTTGCTGAACTAGCCGGTCCAAAGTTCAAAAGGGGAATAGTTTTATACAGTGGCGATCAGGTCCTGGGGGGATTTGGTGAAAATCTACAAGCCGTGCCTATTAGTAACTTGTGGTAGATGATAGTATGCTCGTGGCGCCCTGGATTAGCTGGCGCTGATCCACTCCGCTTTGCATTATCCAAGCGCCTGCGCCGCTTCGCGGCTATGGCTTTTTCCTTTGTCCGCTTTTGAAAGTAAACTTTCAACGCTCCCAAAGAAAAAAGCCGCCGGCTATCGCCGGAGGCTCTTGTTGCCCGACCTGGATTACTCGCACGCTTTGCGTGCTCGTGAACCGCAGAATTACTTTAGTTCAGTTGCCCGACCTGGATTCGAACCAAGACATACAGATCCAGAATCTGTCGTACTACCCTTATACTATCAGGCAATTTTGGGGCTGCAATATACACAAGTTTTTCGACCTAAAGGAACTCTAAAAGCGACCGCTTTAAGTCCTCAATACCTTCCGTGGCCGGCTTCTCGATAAACCGAAAATGAGCACTGTTCACCGCATACGGTATCCTCCGGTCAATAATGAACTTTATCGACTCCGCCGGCGCAAAATGCACCAGGCCCGCCGCCGGATACACCTGCAGTGAAGTACCGATCACCACGAAAATATCCGCCTTCGAAGCAACAACAGCCGCCTCCTCCATCATCGGAACCGGCTCCTCAAACCAAACAATATCAGGACGATACTGATGACCATCCGCTGCCATATGTCCAAGCCGGATGTCGTCACGGATCTCGGCGACAATGCTTCGTTCCCGCTCACTGCACATCCGGAAGATCTCTCCATGCAGATGAATTACTTTCGATGAGCCCGCCCGCTCATGAAGGTCATCGATATTCTGTGTGATAACCGTTACATCAAAATTGTTTTCAAGCTCACTCAAACCAAAATGCGCAATATTGGGCTGCGCCTTTGCAACATCCCTGCGCCGGTAGTTATAGAAATCCAGAACGAGCTGGGGATTTTTTTTCCATGCTCCTGGTGTCGCCACATCTTCGATATCGTAACCCTCCCACAACCCATCGCTGTCACGAAATGTCCTTAATCCGCTCTCGGCACTTATGCCCGCACCTGACAGCACTACCAGTTTCTTTTTTTTCATGCATCAAAATTAATAAATTGGAGAAGCGCCTTAATGATCATTCATGAAAAGAATTTTTGTATTCATACTCGTTGTTGCAGGCATTAGAGGCCAGACACAAACGATCCTCGTTAAAGACAGCACCATTGCAAAGATGGTTGAAGAAGTCAGCGCCGACAGTCTCCGAAGCTATGTTGAAAAAATGGTCAGCTTTGGCACGCGTAACACATTGAGCACTCAAAGCGATCCGCGTCGCGGCATTGGCGCTGCACGCAACTGGGTACTTTCCAGGTTCCGGGATTTTGCAAAGAATTCCGGCGGCCGTTTGACCGCATTCATCGACACGACAACACTACAGGCAGATGGTCAACGGGTGAACCGCGCAACAATACTCGGCAATGTAGTGGCTACATTAAAAGGCACCGACAAAAATGACACCCGCATATTCATTATCAGCGGACATCTCGACAACCGCCGTTCCGACGTGATGGATGCCCAAAACGACGCTCCGGGCGCCAACGATGATGCGAGCGGCGTTGCCGCGCTGATCGAATGCGCCAGGATCATGAGCAGAAAGCCCTTTTCGGCAACCGTGATATTTGTTGCGGTGAGTGGAGAGGAGCAGGGACTGCTGGGAGCCAACTTCATGGCCGAAAAAGCAAAAAAAGAAAACTGGAATATCGAAGGCGTGCTGAATAACGACATCATCGGAAGCAACAACAGCAGCGAAACAAACATTATTAATAATTCACAGGTGCGAGTGTTTAGTGAGGCCTTCTCCGTGCTCGACACCGGCCGCGCTGCTCAAACGATACGGTCACTTGGACTTGAAAATGACGGACCCGCGCGACAGCTGGCCAGATATGTCAAAGACGTTGGTGAACGTTACGTTGACAACCTCCAGGTAGTGATGATCTATCGCAACGACCGGTTCTTAAGAGGAGGTGATCATACTCCTTATGTACTCCGAGGCTTTCCTGCCGTGAGGATCACAGAAATGAACGAAAATTATTACCACCAGCACCAGGACGTGCGAAAAGAAAATGGCATACAGTATGGCGACCTTGTCGCGTTTATGGATTTTGAATACCTGCGCAAGAACACCGCTATGAACCTCGCAACACTTGCCAGTCTTGCCAAAGCGCCGTCTAAACCAATGAACGTTGTCATCGATACAAAAGCGCTCACCAATTTTACCCAGCTTGGTTGGGACCCGCCCGCTTTTGGAAAAGCAGCAGGCTACCTGGTGTTGATCCGCCAGACTACCAGTCCGGCGTGGGAGAAAAAAATATTCACCAATACGACATCTATCCGGCTTCCCTATTCAAAAGACAACTATTTCTTTGGCGTCCAGTCAGTAGGCCTCGGCTCGCCAAATGAAAGTCTGCCGGTAATTCCGGCACCATTGAGCAAATAGCCGCAAGCTGGCACATTGTTTTTAGTGATTGGCTTGAAAAAAGCCACCTGCATGCTGGAAAAATGGATCAATCTCATTGAAAGCAAACTGAATAAGTGGGGCGTTGAGATCGTAAGAATGCTTCCCAACCTTGTATTGGCGGTGATCGTGATGATCATATTCATTGTTATTGCCAGACTTGTCAGGAAATTTTCCGGGAAATTTCTTTTCAGGGTATCGAAGAAAGCATCTCTTAGCCGGATCACCGCAGCATTCTTATATTTCGTAGTTGTTGCTGTGGGATTGATGACCGCGCTGAATATCATGAACCTCGAAAAAGCAGTGACCTCCCTGCTGGCAGGCGTTGGTATCATCGGCCTGGCCCTGGGATTTGCTTTCCAGGACCTTACCGCCAATTTCATCTCCGGGATATTCATTGCTTTTCGGCGGCCCTTCGACGTAAATCATACGATAGAAACAAATGGTTTTGTCGGAAAAGTCGAAGACATTCAGCTCCGCGCCACCACTATGCGAACATTTAGCGGATTAAATGTGAGTATTCCCAACAAAGAAATTTTTCAGAAGCCGATCATTAATTATACACTTACGGATAGGCGAAGAGTTGAAATCGAGTTTGCAGTACCTAACAATCTCGGCGCCTCTGAAATTGAACGAATCATTAAAACTGCGATAACTTCCAACATCAAGAACCACGATGTCAAAGATCCTGAAGTTTATTTTTCTGCGATCGACGATGTTAAACTAAAAGTATTCGTCGCTTTCTGGACGAATGAGATCGAGCCAAATGCCTTCATGAAAGTGAAGCATGAAGCTATTGTGACTTTAACGTCGGCTTTCAAAGACAGTAAGGTTTACGGACAATAAAGGAGCACCCTTAGACTAATTCATTTTGAAATTAGCCCGATAAAAAGATCTCAAAAAAGTGAGCATGTCTTTCCGGTCCGACTCGTTGTCCTGATCAGATGAGGAAAGAAAAGTTTTATCGATCGGAAGGTAGCCTTCCATGTCGGTCCACTGCTTGTCACTTAGCCGACGAAATCCCATTGCCCATTCTTCAAAAAAGCGCTTGTCGGAATCTCCTTCCATCACTTTGATCAGGCCGTGGTGGCGGGGGTCGAGCTCCAGCAGTCTGAAAAGATGATTCAGCGCCGTTTTGTCGCCCTCCAGCACCTGGATTATGGCCCCATCATGGTAAAGCAACATCCCTGTTATCTGTTTTTTGGAGTTGTTTCGTCGGCTGGTTTCAAGAATACTGGCCAGCGTTTCATCGGAATAAAGGCTCGTGGCGGTGCTCAGATAGACAAGGTAGTGTATCATTTGAATGTTTTAGGATCGTATGATCTCGTTTTTAAATTGTGGTATCCGAAATGATATTCAAATCCGAGGCCAGCGATCGTTGCCGACGGAATTCTTTCCCGGATAGCAAGGGCCTCGATATAAGGAACTACGCTATCGCCCTGGTTGAGCACCATTAAGAAACCAGCAGGAGTTTTAATGTATTTGGAGGCGACATTGGACGTGTCTTGCGCATGAAGCGCAGAACAGGCGAATGCCAGGCTGATAAGCATCAGTTTCATTTTGTTTGTTTTCAGTAACTATACAAAACGAATACCCGGTCCTTCTTTCACTCTACTTCAATATCAAACGAAAAATTTTCATTTTTTAATTGCAACGGCATCGTGAGCAGGCCGATCGCTTTGGAAATATCTGTTTCAGGAGCATCTTTATACGGGTTGAAAGGGTAGACCGGCCAGCTTAAATGAGCACCCTGTGGCACCCGCATCGTCCAGCCATTGTGCGTCAGCGAGCCGTCCAATTCTTCATCTCCGAGCTCGATCCTGCTGTCACCAAGAACAATTTTTTTCCCGGATCCCGTAGTGAGCTCCTGGCCATTTTTGAGTACCAGCTGCAGGTGCATCTCATTTGAAGCTTCCCCCCATTTGTAAAATATCCGCACATTCAGCGACAGCTTTTTTTCAGCTGGCTTTGGCACATCGATCGATGCAAAGAAAACATTATAGGCAAGCGACAGCGTATCATCGTTCCTGCCCATGCGAAGTTGACTGCCGACAGGCATGTGAATACTATCCTGACCGATCTTTTCGGTAAAAGTTGCCAGCCACGGTTGCCGTTTTGAATTGGCGCCTGTGATGATCAGGCCTGTTTTTGTATTGAAGACGCTGAGGTTGCTCTGCCGGTCCAGGAAGAAATTGTTTAACGTTACCTGCGGAGCTATTATCCCGGAATAGGTCACCTCCCAGGGACCGGTCTTGCGAATGCCTGCAGGAATTTTCATCTGGTGAGCAAACTCCTGCTGATCCTGCGGGATAGTCCCAACGGGCCCGGTATGATAGTAGATCAGGTCTTGCGCAACGCGCCCCAGTGTTTGAATATCTCCCCCGTAGGCAACGCTGTCAGCAACAAGAGGACGATGGCTGATAAGAAATTCAGCGTACCGCCTGCCATCATCAAAAAGCGAAAAGCCAAATTGTCCCCATACCGAAACGCCCCAGTCGCGGTTGCGATCGTTGATCGTTTCAACAGGCGTTCCGTCGGGATAGGTGAAAAATTTATGAAAGTCAGTGGAACGCCTCAGGGCTTTGAGTGCTTCCGGATCTTTTGTGTATTCGTAGTACAATGAGACCTGTGTTACTGTCACATAGTTATATCCTGTTGTCGGTCCCATCTGGCTCTGCTCACCCCAATAGCCATCGGGTGTTTGCTCGCGCATGCAAAAGCGACGAAACACTTTGGTGGCCAATGCTTCCCATTCGGGCTTGTTAAATACCCTGCCACCCAAAAGTACCACGCCGGCATAGATTGAATAGTGGTTGGGCGAAGTAGTAATAAAAGGAGCATTGTACCAGGGATAATTCTGGTACTTTTCGAGTAGTGTTTCAACCAGTTGAATATTTTCAACTATTGCTTTTCCCCAGCGTTTGCGTCTTTCTTCCCCAAGCTCATTTTTCAACAGGCGATAAGCCTCGAGCCACATATAAGTATCCCAGTCACTGTCGTAACGCGAAGAATAATTGCCGCGATCGTTTTCGTCCGCAAGAAAGTCTCCAATGTGGATGGCCAAATGCAGCATACTGGTGTCACCCAAATGTTTGTTGGCGGGATGTTTTTTTTGTATACAACACTGCCGGAACCAGTATCGCGTGGGGAAAATGACCGATCGACGATCCCTTTTCCAACGACCGCAGTGTGGGATTGGGATCGGCGTTCAGCTTTGCCTGTATCCTTTCAAGACCGGCTTCCAGCAAATCGAAATACCTGTCAGGTAAACGCTGCGTGTGAGCAGGAGCAATATTTTTTTGAGCGACAATTTGATAGGTCGCAATAAAGAGCAGGAGAATAATGAACAAAGTGGTTTTGTGTTTCACGATCGGTTGATTTGTAGAGGTGTACTTAAATAAATGTCAGATCAATTCCCTGGATTCATATGTGCACTGGCTATCTTATAAACTTTTCCATCCGATTTGGTCAACACATACAACTCACCACTTGCATCCCTGCCAAAATGAAGGTCAACGCGATCGCTTCCACAAACTTCTTTAAGCGTTTTTGGAGTTCCATTGATGGTAATTTTCCATTCCCTGATCACCGGTTTGGTTTGTATGTCGGCTGTATTGATATAGAAAAGTCTTCCCGAAGGGATGTCTCCAAACAAAAATTTTCCTTTGAGTTCGGAAATGTTGTTTCCCCAGTATTCATATCCTCCCGAGATGGCATTGCCTTCATCATGATCAAACTGCACGATGGGGTAGGTGATGTGATAAACGCTATCGTCGGCTGGCAATGGAAAAATATTGTTGAGGTCACTGTGCGGGTCCATTACAAAGCTTCCTTCGCGAATGGGCCAGCCGTAGTCAGCACCGGGGTTGATCAGGTATATCGATTCAATATTTGTTTGACCAACATTGCAGGCCAGCATTTCACCGGCTTTTGTCCATGTTAACCGATGCGGATTTCTAAAACCGTATGCGTAGATCTCTTTGATCGTGCCGCTGTCCTTGTCGTGAAAAAAAGGATTGCCGGCAGGAATGCCATATTTTCCATTAGCACTGTTTTTGCCCAGCGGATCGATGCGAATAATAGCTCCGTATATTTTGTTTTTTCCATGCGCCAGGAAAGGAAATCCTTCCTGAACACTGGCTCCGTCGCCAATGCCAATGTACAGCAGACCGTAATCTTTGTCGCCTTGTTTTGACAAAGGATCAAAAACTATTTCCTGTACACCGTGTGCACCGGATACCATATCAATTCTGAGCAGTTCCCTGTGCGTGCCTTTCAACGTATCTGCCGATCGATCTGAAACTTTCCATTCTGTTAAAACCCATTGCACCGTGACTTTGATGGAATCGTTATAGCGGAAATCGGCTTTAACGGCACCCGGCGCTTCCGTATGCGTGGTGTAAAGCAAACCATTTTTTGCAAAATCAGGGTGAAATGCAAAACTGCCGAAACCCGTTGCCAGTCCGGGTTCGGTGATAAATCCGTGTATCTGCTTGGAGATATCCAGATAAGTACGGGGCACCCCATTTTTCAGCTTATACAATTTGCCTCTCAGGTCGTTTATAAAAAGACTGCCGCTGCCAGGCTCGTAACCCAATTTTGTTATCCTTGTTTTTGGAAATACGCCACTCTTTGCCGATGCCGGGAATTGCGCAAAAGGAATAAGGTTAACGGTGAGCCCGGACAATTTTATTTTTTCAGGGATGGGATTTGAAATGCCCTGTTGTGTTTGTTTTGTTAAACGAGGAGATGACTTGTTGGTATGTAAAAAAGCGATGATCGCATCCAGGTCGCCATCGTTTAGATTGACGAACGAAGGCATTACCGATTTGAATTGTTTGAATAAAGAATCTGCCCTTTTATCGCCAGATGAAATTACCTGCTTGGAATCTTTGATAAAATCATGCAACCATTGAACGGGCACTTCATCTGTAATGCCACCTAATGCGGGGCCAATGCCGGCGTGTACAAAATCATGACAGCCCGAACAATTTTGTCCAAATGATTTCTTGCCTGCTGCTATTACGGCTGTGTCGGTAGAAATGTTTTTACTGTTTGAATCGCTTCCATTTCCGCATTGGATGAGGAGTTGTGAGCAGCAAATGCTGATGGCAAAAATTATTTTTTTCATTTTGATTTTGGGAAAGCAGAATTGTCAAATCAATGACGGAGGTTAGAATTTTTTGCACCAAAGTATAAAATTGTTATCAATATGTTTCTTCAAATAATTTGTCATTGATGAAGAGAAAGGTTTTTTATCTCGTCTTTCACTATTAAAAAATGTTGTTACTTTTATCTCGATTAAGGCTTTGCAATCCACCGATAAGCATATTGAAAAAGAGCTGCTCATGCAGGTTTCCAGGGGAGATGAATCTGCCTTTAGAGCTGTCTATGATCTTTATAAAGCTCCTTTTTATGCTACTGCCCTTAAGATGACCCGCTCTAGTGACGCTGCAGAAGAAATACTTCAGGAAGTGTTTATCGCACTATGGAACAATCGCGCCAAGGTCGGAGAAGCCAGCAATCCTGTTGGGTATTTGTTCACCATGCTTCATAATTCCGTGTGTTTTCATTTTCGAAAACTGGCTCTCGAAAAACGAATGAAACTGAGGGTTTTAGAGCAGGCAGAAGAACAGGACCAAAGCATGGAAGAAATGTTGCTTGCGAAAGAAAAGAGCAGCCTGCTGCAGGCTGTCGTCCGCCAGTTACCGCGTCAGCAGCAACTGGTCTACCAGTTTAGCAAGCATGACGGACTTAGCCGTGAAGAGATCGCCACAAAGCTGAATATCTCACCTAATACTGTAAAAAACCACCTCGCCAAAGCGCTTGAATTTATCAGGCAATACTTCAAAAAGGGCGCCTCAGCAATCATTTGGGCAATTATCTGGAGCAATCAGTAAATTTTTTATTCCCGGCCTAGTACATTTTGTGTCCCTCAGTCGTCATTAATAGGACGCAATTCATTTAGTCAACATTTTGTAGGGACTACGGGGAAAACTATGTCGTTAACTGACAAAAGGATAGCTTATTTACTTCAGGCCTGGAGCAGCCACATGTCAACAGCCGCTGAAGAGCAGGAACTTTTTGACTGGCTGGCTGCAAATGATGATCCATCACTTATCAACGCTCATATACAGCAACTGTCAGAACAACGCAACAGCGCTGGCCTTAAGGCTGAAGTTGAATGGGAGCGACTCTATGAAAAAATACTGGCCGGCAGACAAAAAAATACACCTTCTCCAACATTGCCCGCACGGGTGTGGCTTCGTTATGCCGCCGCGGTTGTTATCGTGTTTGGTATTGGAGCCGCTTTGATAACGTCGCTGAATAACCGCACGAAGGACAGCGTTGTTGCAACGAACACCTCCCGGCCGGTGGAAGATGTCAATGCCCCGGCGGGCAACCGTGCCACCATCACGCTTGCCAATGGTCAAAAAGTTTTTCTCGACAGTGCAGGCAATGGTGAACTGGCAAAGCAAGGCAATGTGAAACTTGTCAAACTGGATAACGGGCAGATCTCCTATCAGCCCGCAACGGGCGAAGCGACAAAGGAAATGCAGTATAACACACTGGTCAATCCCCGGGGAAGCAGGGTGATTTTTGTGACCTTGTCTGACGGAAGCCGCGTGTGGCTTGACGCAGGAAGCTCTGTTACCTATCCTGTTTCGTTTGTTGGGAAGGAGAGACGGGTAGCCATCACCGGTGAAGCCTATTTTGAAGTGGCTCATGATAAATCGATGCCGTTTATCGTAAGCAAGGGCGACGTACAGGTAGAAGTATTGGGCACGCATTTCAACCTGAATGCCTACGATGATGAGACGAGCATCAAGACCACCTTGCTGGAAGGAAGTGTAAAAGTGAAATTTCATGACGAACATGTTTTGATCAGGCCAGGTCAGCAGGCGCAACTCGAAAATTCCATTGTCGCATCATCCCAGCGGCAGCTCAAAGTCACGGACAACATCGATCTCGAACAGGTAATGGCCTGGAAAAACGGCTCTTTCGTTTTTAATCGCACGCCACTTGCCGGGGTGCTGGCACAGTTATCCCGATGGTACGACGTGGAGATTGTGTATGAGCAGGGAATTCCTGATATCAAACTGGGCGGAGAAATGAAACGTGATTTGACCTTATCCCAGGTACTGAAAGGACTGGGACAGTTGGGAGTGGATTTCAGGATAGAAGGCAGGAAATTATTTATTGCAAATGAAGCGGGTTCTGCAACCGATGCATCCAACCATTGAAAGCCCGGTCCAGGCTCCCTGAAAAAGTTTATCTCTGATATCACGCAAAGACGCAAAGTAAGCGCAAGGACGCAAAGTAATGCGCCTTCGCGTGAAACTGTTTACTCAAAATAAAAGCCAGAAGTGCTTGCGACACCTCTGGCGGACGTTTGGGTAACCAGAACAAAATAGTCGACGAAGACTGCTTATTCATTCACCCAAACCAAAACAAAGTTATGCAAAAGGCTCTTTGTAATTGCGCTGCCGTTGTGGCCGTTCCCACCGAACATCGACGCAATCGGCGGCACTCAACCAAAACTGTGTCACTGGCCAAAAGTTATTTACTAGCGATGAAGCTAACGTCCGCAATGCTGCTTATCACTGCCTTACACTTTTCCGCAAAAAGTGCATCTCAAACGATCACATTTAGCGGCAAAGATGTTTCGCTGGAGAAAGTGTTTGCGGTCATCAAAAAACAAACAGGCTACGCTGTCGTCTACAACGCCGATCAGCTTGAAAAAGCCCGGCCTGTAAGCATCAGGGTCACCAACATTCCGCTCGAAGGGTTTCTTCAGCAGGCTCTGAATGGTCAACCATTTGACTACTCCATCGAGAACACCACCATTTTCATATCGCGTAACCCACAGGTTTCGGAGCCTGCCAGCCAATCTCCCGGCAATGCTTCGGCGAATACTTCTTCACCACCCGTTGTTGACGTTCATGGTCGTGTCATAAACGACAAAGGAGAACCACTCGCCGCTGCTGTACTGATCAAGAAAACGCAGCGTGGTACCAATACGGATGACGATGGATATTTTACTTTAAAAAATGTGGAGGACAATGCGATCCTTGTTTTTTCATCCACCGGCTATGTGAGCCAGGAACTGTCCATAAAGAACCGTTCCGAATTCAACATAACCATGACGCTCGACAACAAACAACTTTCAGAGGTCATGGTTACAGCGTTAGGCGTCACCAGGCAAAAAAGAACAGTAGGGTACTCCACCCAGGAATTGGGAAAAAAAGGACCTGACAGATGCCAGAGATATAAGCGTTGCCAATTACCTGACCGGGAAAATAGCCGGTGTACAGGTATCTCTTCCGGCGGCAGGCAAAGGCGGCTCCAGCAAAGTCGTTATCCGGGGCATCAGTTCTGTAACCAACGAGAATCAGCCGTTGTATGTAGTTGACGGTATTCCCCTGGATAATTCACGTTTTAACGAAGCGCAGGTTTTTGGCGACGGTCACGATTATGGCGATGGAATTGGCAACATCAGTCCCGAAGACATCGAAAGTATAAATGTGCTGAAAGGTCCCAATGCTACAGCGCTTTACGGTTCGAGGGGAAGCAACGGCGTTATTATCATTACTACCAAAACCGGCCATATTTCT
>Ga0181470_100219_pt1 | contig 14760 bp, 8 predicted proteins | sample InSIn5SAF170_FD_119082 | JGI IMG/M metagenome (GOLD analysis project Ga0181470, IMG submission 119082) | Clean room microbial communities from NASA Spacecraft Assembly Facility at Jet Propulsion Laboratory, Pasadena, California, USA -... ...
TCCAATCTCTTGATTATCATCACATCATCACATCGTCATTATCATTCCTATCATTAGTTGTTCATAAGGTTCAGCAGTCTCAAACTCAAGAAGAGCTTTTGCGACTGTGCTGAGTTCTCATGATGATCCTGCCGTTGCTAACATCAAAATGCGAACGGCGTGGAGATTACAGGATGCCCATGCTGTGGGAAAAACGAAAACGAGTGTAACAATTGAACTGGTGGTTAGATACAGGCTCTAGATTTTAGTATGAAATGGTTTGAGTTACTACAGACTGTCAGTAGAGTCTAGTGGCGTTGTTTAGCTGGGTCAGGAATGCAGCTATCGTCCGATACGTATTGCACACCCACTTCTACTACCGCGGTAGATTGGATTTTAATCACGAAATAATATGGAGTTCAGACTGACATAAATTTAATTGTCTCGCCTAGTATGTTTCTTGCTTATATGTTGGAGTTGAAGGACGTAGTCTTGTCGGACCGTATGCCTGAAAATTGCCGGATGAAGAAACTGTTCGAAAGAAAGCAGCTGAAGGCTGCTTCCTGACCAGCAATTAGATTGCTTACGAGCGACAATCTGGTACAGTCATTCTTTGACTGGTATTCAGCTGGAAAGTTACTTTATTACGATGTTACATTTCGGCAGCGGACTGACTGCATAAACTATCTTTTCTTATCAATCTCTCAACGATGTACCGAATGGGCAATACAAGTAACTCAAGACGGGTCATTAATAGCCGAGTACTCAAGGCATGCTGAAAATAGTAGGGGTTTACCGGTGTTAGTATTCCTCGTGTTGAGATGCTTCTTAATTTTCGCTCGTCCTCAACGTGGGAGATTGATCGTCATGTCCTAATCCAATCATGCATAGCCTCACAGATTACATCCTTAGGACTTCTACGATGCAGATACACAGACATGAAATTGTTACTAGACTGGCAAGTAATAGGATTTGTAATTCGAAATGTAAACTAAGGGGCGAATTTGTCAGATGGTTGTTACAAAGAAAAAATCTGGACCTGACATATTTTCAATACACCATTTCGCTATTCATAAATTGTGAGTTAATCTAGGCCCAATCTCACAGAATTACCAAAGTAATCAAAAATGGTCGAGGTTGATTTGACTGTCTCATTGTGGGATATTTTATCCACTGCATGGACCTGATTTCCGAGCAAACATAACATTTCAATAGCCCCTATATGTGCTTGAAGATGTGAATATCTCTGCTAGCCACGTTTGATTGTTGAAATCTAAAGTACATAGCTATTGATGAAGCAAACGTTATATGTCTTGCCCAGCAAGTCAAGTAGAAAATGCGCTCCGCATAAGATCAGGACAAACACAGTTAACCGATGATTTAAACTTGTTCAACCTCTTCGGCCTGAACGAACTCCTCAAGATCCCTCTTGGCTCCAGTGCTTCTGAAGGTCAAAGTGCCACAGCCGCGGTTTGACCGGACAGTAACTCTGCAGCCATCCTGAATACCAGCAGTGAAGCGGCACGCTCCTTTGCCTCCTGACATGCTTTGTGGTGCGCCACCATGGTCTAGAACAACTTATCAGTTTCAAGCTACCTCTCTACGCACAACATATGTATCACGTGCCTTTAGGCTCAGAATGGCTGATGCGAAATGAGCCAACGGTCGAAGATCTGACCTCCCAGTAACACGCGCTGGAGACTATTTCTACTTAGCGTGCCTACAAAACTCCAATTATTTGTGTTACCTACTACCCGAAACAACGGTCAAGGTGAGAATAATGTTAGAAAACTGCATTATGGCGATACAGTGTTGTGGATTGATCTTGGTGATTGGCAATGACTTGAGACTGCTGAACCTTATGAACAACTAATGATAGGAATGATAATGACGATGTGATGATGTGATGATAATCAAGAGATTGGAAAACACTTATTTATACGTTTGTTCGAACATTTCATAACACTAAGTAAGTTTCATCGATTAGCGTCTCTTGCACTCTACGTCCGGCATCTCAGTGCTTAATAAAGTGAATTTCATTCATCACTAAGTCAACGTTAGAGTTTCGTTATCAACACACATATTAAGAAGCAATGATGTATTTGAATTGTCAAAGACTCCTAAAATTGGACGAGGATATGTTAATTTTTTTGTCCACCTTCTCGAAAACCTGGTCAAATCACACGTTTACTGGGAACGTTATGAAAGAGGGGTACATGGATAGATTGAGGGTTTTCAAAGTAATGTCACATATTTCTGCATGAGCTATATCAACGAAAGAATATATCTTGTGAGCTGCCAGCCGGAAAATACTGTTTGATACGGCTGGGTGATGCTCATAATTCGGGACTTTCCCGTTCTTTCCGTACAAACGCTCCTTGCTGAAAGTCCTTCCCTGACCTCAAGCGCTTAGCACGTTACATTATAGGCATTGAAGGGCCGATAAACAATGTACTAAAGCAAGCCACCTGTTGGGATATCGAGGGGAAGATTATATGCTTGGAGTTCATACACTAACCATAATTGCCTTCGGTACAAAGACCTGGTGCTATCGACCCCAGATTGTGGAAATAAGGTTGTTGTACATATATTGTTTTGCTCGGGTGCGACACCCGACCCAACAACTGCAGATCAGATCTGAGTTCGATATTGGATAATTCGCCATCTCGGAGTTTTTTCACCCGAGTTATGGTAGGCATAACCCTGTGATATATCTTGGCTACCTCGTCTATGAGACAACAATATCAACATTGTAACAAGTGCGACCGAATACTCTCAGATTCACAGACAGGGATGATGCCATGCAGGCCATAGTGTTATAATGAATCGACTTCTGGCAATAAATACTGTTTCGGCAGGTACTGTCAGCAGATCAAATGGTCCTCACGAATAAGAATTGTCCCTGAAAGCCAGCATCGCTTAGACGCCATGTTAACGGTTCCGATTGCCAGAAGCTTTGTGATCAATGAACATTGACGGCATCTGCAAGATGACAGATGTGGAGAAGCGAACAAGCGCTAAAGTACCCGATACCTTATTGACAACGATAACTCTATGATTACCTCCATGTCTGACAACTAGAATACCACTGGGTAAGAATTAGGGTTGAATTGTCCCAAGACCACAACTTTGAAATGCCCAAGAAATCATTGACTTACGAAAATTCTATGTGTGGCGATGCTTGCAAGATTCAAAATTGTCCTCGATCAACTAGTAGACAGTCTTCCATGTACCGCACACAAATCCGGCGTCGTCAAACCATATTAAACGACATATCTTATTAAGATAAATATCGGCAAGGGATATTCGAAACATGTCAGTAATAGATCACTGATTCAGCTTCACTACAGCGGCATGCAGCTTACAAGCAAAAAGATGGTCGTTGTAACTGAAGATCTTTTAGGCAAGCCAATCACCTCCATGCAAGTGATCTTCTCTCCTAGTACTCTTCACGTAATATGTGTGTTATTTCTCCCGAGACGTGAATATCGGGAGACCCGGAAAACAAGACTTTTGCTCCTTGCAAGAAAGAGTCCTGATTCATCTCGTGTACAATCAATTCTCTTGGAGATTTTGAGGCTGGACCGCATGGGCTCTGTCGAACACCATACAATCGATCAACCTGATGCCAAAGAGAACACTTTCGCAACAATACCCATAAAGCGCATCTCATGAGAACCGAGACTTTGACAATAATCCAGAAAGACACGGCTCCAAATTAGAAAAAAGTATATAAGACGACTCTTACTTCTCCTTGATGCATTAAACACATCACCAACACATTCTCTTCTATCCTCAAAGGCATTCTCCTTCAGACGCCTAGCAATTATGGTTCAATTCTCTGCTTTGACAGTGCTACTTGCTGTCGCAACTGCTGTTAGCGCACAATGCGGTAGTGGAACACCAAACATTGTGGTTACAGGCAGCAGTGGCTCATACACTACGTCTCGAGGCAGTACACAAGTCTATCGCGGCTCTGACTACCACGCAGCAATTCAACGTGGTCTTGATGCACTTAGCAGCGGTCAGCGCATTGCAGTCCTCGCATCAGGCTCGATTGGAGCAAACACTATCACAGTGGGCAGTGGCAAAATCTTTGAAGGTTGCGGTACCATCAACGCTGGAAACAGACGCGGTCGCGGCGCCATCGAGTCTACCGGTACTACAGGCGCTCAGATCCGTTATCTGACCCTCACTGGAACCCCTTCTTTCGGAATGTTGCACTATGGCACAAGGGACTTGACCTTGGGAAAGATCACCATGAATCTCAGCAGTGGCTCGGGCATTGGTATCCGCTTTCATCGCGATGAGCCAGCAAACACCAATGTTGTGATGGACTCTATCAATGTTCGTGGAGCTGGTAGCCATGCTGTGGAGACATGGAATATCAATGGACTCAAGATCAACGAAGTTATTGCTAGGGACGTCGGCGAGTGTGGTCTCCTGCTCCAAAAGACAACAAACGCAGACGTCGGTCTCGTCGATGCCAACAATGCTGGAACAGGCACAGGCTATGCAGCTTTCCGCATGGCAAACGAGAATGGTAGACTTTCGAATGGTAGATGGGATACCAACGTACGTGTCCGGAGAGTGGTTGCTCGTGGTGGAGGGCGTGGTGTCTTCTGCGTCTCACAATCTGGTGGAGCCGTGATTGATGCGATCGATGTGCAAAATACTGGTAACAACGCCGTCTTGATCGAGAACTGCTACAACGTCAACATCCGCAGTGGTACAGTCAATGGGGGCGGAGAAGTCCGTCTTTCTGCTCGCTCCGAGTTCGCCAACAACCGCGACATCTCGTTGACGCTACACGTCGATAACACCAGCGTGCGCGAGTCGCCTTGTGGAACGAATACCAACTTTGCCATTACTGGCAATGCTCGCAAGGATATTTGTTAGACGTTGTGGATTTTCGATCGTGACTATTTTCCGTGGCCTTTTTTTTTCATGTTTGTTTGATTTGGCACATTCGCTTCTTCGGCACGTTCTTTTTATGAGAAGGCTTGAGGCCTGTTTATTGATATTGGTACATTTAAGCTCAGATCTTGCATATCACTGGACCTCTTGAGAGAGTTTCGTTATTGAGCACTACAAATTCAAAGTGCTCCAAGTAGTGGAATAAAAGCGTTAACTGAGCGTCCTAAACTATGAAAATTACAAACAGCTACCTGATGTTTGAATCATAAATCAAGCCCGCTGAAGATTCAAACTTACTAGGCATTCCAGGCACAAAAATCACTAAAAAAAACAACATGCACAAATGTGATTCAAGCACAAAGTTATGTTGAGTGAACCTTTGTTTAAAGTATATGCAATAGTCTATGTCCCATTCACATGTTCACGCCGAAGTAATCACCATTGAAGCCTCCCAATTATGACATTATATAATTTCTATTTTGCACCAAGCCATAAACTCCCCTATTCCGCTAAAATCAGCGAATGATGTGAGACATCTCGTTCCCATCATAAGCATTCCCGCCATGAAGACAAAAGAAAATTATCAGGTGTGTCTGACAGTTTAGAAGGTACCCTCAGTGATGAGTCCAGCCTCGGTGTCCAACTTGACCCAGAGACCGGCGTGGATCTTTGGCTGAAGGTGAGAGTAGACAAGGGACTTGTTTTGTGTTCTTCTCTGTGCACCAACAGATCCAGAGTCACCATTTCTGGAGACTGTGTAGTACTTGAAGAGAGTGACACCTGGCTGGTTCTCGTAGAACGTGATAGAGAAGTGGTAGAACTCGGTAGAACGCATGTATGCAGACTCATAGATCTCAAAGACGACGCTTCGGCTGCCAGTTTGGCCAAAGATCTCATAGTAAAGACCTTGTTGAGTTCCTTGGTAGATGTAAAGATCGTCCCACAAACCAGCAATGGTCACATCTGGCATGGCGTTGGTCGGGAAGCCGTAATTATCATTACGGTATTCTGCAGAACCTGAGTTGATACTGATGGCACCGTTGGTGGTGAGGAAAACGTTTGTGCTGTACGATCCGAATGCGCCAATTGCGAATGGAAGAGTGAGTTGATAGTATGTATCATCCACGTCGTATGGTGCACCATTCAAGTTACCAAAGAGAGGAGTAGGTGAAGAAAGTGCAACACCGGGAATGGTGAAAGTAGTGGTTGCGGTAACGACAGCGTCATTAGTGACAGTCGCGACGAAAACGGTGGTAACGCTGGTAGTTACAGTATCCGTAATGGTACCAGTGGCGACAGCTGAGCAGGCCTCAGAGAGACGAGCAGCATCCCACCCGGTGACTGAAGCTGGAGTAGGTGCCACAGTTCGCTTGGCGACCTGAGCATCGTCGGTGACGTGAACGGTGACTGGTGCAGTGGCGTTGGGGTAAGCAGCGTTTTTACCTGGGTAGACGACGCGGAAGGTCTCGACGGCAATTGCGTCCGCAGCGTCTGTAGCCTCGCTACGACGAACGGCAACAGCAGCGGTCTCAGTAATGGTTTGAGTGACTGTACGGAGGTTGTTTTGAAGGAAAGTGGCGCTAGTAGTACCGAGAACCTCAGTGGTAGTGTGTGGAGCAGCGTAAGCATTGAAGGAAGTGCAGAAATCGCCACCCTCAGCGCGGAGGTAGGAAATATCACTTGGGCAGACTGGCAAACCTGGTGAGGTCAGGTTGAAGGAGGAGTATGAAGCAGAGATAGTGTATCTGGTGAAAGAGTTAGCAAGTATGTCGAGATAGCATGCCGAAAGACTTACTGGTCATTGTCACGCCACTGGCCCTTGTTTGTGGCGAAAGAGTTGGCGTGCTGCTCGGTATAGAGTGAGCAGTATTGTCCCTGTGGCTCGCCATTGCGGTTCAAGATGTAGGTGTTCCAGAAGTTGCACTTTCTGACCTTGCCATCTGCTGGTGGGTGAGCGACAGCGTATGCGGTTTCAGCGTCACAAGCAGCTGCGCAGAGTCTGATGTCGAATGGGGTGTTTGTGAAAAGCTTGTAGGTCATGTAGGTGTCGACACCGTTGCAATCTCTTTCAGCGTTGATTGCTCCCTCACCAAGGGATTGAATCTCGCTGTAGCCTGTAACGGTTGGAAGACCGTTCTTGTTGTATAGGTTGGATCCGGCAATGACGACGTGGAACTCACGTCTCCACTGTCCAGTGTTCCTTGCTGCGGCCAAAGTGCCGGGTCCGCCCCAGAAAGTACATTTGATGTTGGCAAATGCAGGTGGGTTCTCGCAAGACGAGCTGCATGCATCAATGGCTGGGTTGCGCTCAAAGACTATATATTGTTAGAAATCAACACTGAAGCGAGAAAGATGGTTGTCCATACAAATGTTGAAGGATTGGCACCCTGCAATGGCATCACACTTGCTGGCACAGACCGATGGGTCATATGCTGGGGAAGACTCCAAGACAGTGTATCCCATATAGACATATCCATTCAAGGAAGCCTTCTGGTTGGTGAAGACACTGGTGTAGCCAGCTGGTGTAGCAGCACCGTTGGCAGCCGCTGCGATGTTGGCGTCGGCAAGAAAGGCATTGTCGGTAGTGAGATCGACGTTGTAAGAGTTAGGAATGGTTGGTTCGTTCTTGCAGGAACCGCAACCAGAGTTGTCCAAGACACGGTTGGCGTTACGCTTTGTAACACCGCCAGTATGAACAGCCTCGGCAACACTTGAGATGGCAGCTGTAGGATCGAATCTGATGATTGTTGGCTTTGCTGTAACCTCAATGGTCTTGGTCAACTCTGGAAGCTGTTCATCGATCTTAGCGAAGTCAGGTAGTTGAGGTGCCGGGGCAGCAAGAGATCTTGCTGCCATAAGGGCAGGGATTAAAGGAAGGTAACGCATGTTTGCAAAAACCAGGAAGAAGAATCAAAACGAGCCAAGGAGTATAAGTGAGTGACTGAGGCTTCGAATGATGAAGAAGATGAAGAGGATGAGGAGAAAGAAACGATGAACGCTGCGAAAGCTACAGTACTTATCCTTTCACAATGTGATCAAGGCTCACCGGCGGACCCGACGATATTGTTGACATGATTCTGTCTAGCTCGCGGCAGAGGACGTCCACGTACACTCTAGGCAGTGCTTCTTTATTGTGGCTTGCAAAAATCCACTGTGAGAGACCCCAAAGAAGCAACATCGCAAGCCACCGGAGTTGAACAGGTGCTGAGCCTGGCTGCTTTCGTGCAAAGTGGATGAGTAAATATGCAGCAATGGCCATGGGGAAATTTCAGGAGCTGGAAAGCAACTGTGGGTCTTCAAGCGCTTGCAAGGGTACGTGCCAGTCGCCCGGGAGATCGACAATCTCGGAGGCTTTGGGGAGTGAAGATCATAGATGCTCGTAATAACAATTGTATAATGGATCCTATGATACATCTTTGTTAGAGCCACTCTTGAGGTTGTTGTAACGTTTGCTGTCCCATGAAATCGTCTGTACACTTTCTTCAACGTCGGATGTGCCATGGAGTCATCCCACATCGACAGCGGAGACCAATGCAGGTACCGCTACAGAAACTGCCTGAAAGTTCCAGTATCGACATCTCGACTAACCGACAAAGTCGTAGCCACGGATTTAGCCACTGCCACGAGTCGATGGTCGCATGGTGGCGCTGGGAAAGCTGACCGCAAAAAAGCAAGCGAGGCCAATGCGCTCGGTTAGGGGGTCACAACAGATTACCAGATCGGGCCTGCATTAGCGCAGAGACCATTGAAAAGGAAATGATGTTCTCCAGCCCAGCCCGCCACCATTGCTTAGCAAACATGACTGGAACTCGTTGGACGAGATCCCGTCCACGATCCTTGAACGGTGAACACCGTGATGGGAATTAACTATTGTGTCCGATCGCACCACGTGTGATTTCTGTCTGCAGATACAGGGATGGGGAGACCCTGAGTAGATTGTCAGGCATATCGATTCTCGACCCTGATGGCTGAGACATGGCCACTGGCGTAGACTGTTCTAGGTGGAATCGACCTACATCTGCATAACGGGCATCAGCTGGGCGCGAAGAGAGTAGTATTGGAGAGTAAGAAAATTGATGGGAGCATACAATCGTACACAGCCAAACCGCTGCAAAAGTGACAGCTTACTTACCCGAGGCCTTAGAGTGCGTCCGCGCTGTTGGTATTGTACCAAAATAGCTGTCTTAGCCTTCTCCACCACAGAATCAATATTTGTACTGTACTGTAGAATATTCTCGTCTGCAGCTGCGCTATTCGGTGCCAAATCGATCCACTCTCAAGACGACGGTTGACGCATTCGTTCCGCGGGGATCGTGGTCGAACTCGCCTTTCAAGCAATGAGAGTTGCTCCTTGTTGTTGACAACCAAGCCAGAAATGAGTTTTGATCCTAAGAATTCTTACATGCTCCGCACTTGGTTTTCCTCTCGGCAACTCCACCACTCCTTAACTAGCCTAACGAAGATCAAAGTCAGGTACGAAGTTTGACCCAAGACTCTCCACTTCTGCTACAATTAGGCGGTGATCTCGGGATTGCCTATCGTTCTACTTAACATCACAAGGCTGTATCCTGAATCATCAATCTACCCCATCAGGCAATAAAGTGACTCGCACACGATGGGCGTATCGGCTCTTCTATTCAGCTTGAGCTGAAGCTGAAGGAAACAAGCGCCTTGTCGATGAACTCCTACGGTCTTGTCACTTGACATGCTTGTCGTCTACATTTGGCCGAGCAGGTAACGGACTCTGATTTTGTCCTGATGTATGATTGGATGGAATGTCATCACCTATCCATTAATAGAGTTGCTGTTCAGGTGTGAGTTTTATAGCCAAGCATTAGAGATTGACGTTCATAATTCTGGATATAGAAGTATCTTCATTTAGCATGTATAACTCAAAAATAGGGTTCTACGGGCTCGTAGAAATACGCAAATCTTAATTCACATATGTCACAACTCTCTTCCCTGGTGTTTCTCAAAACAAGTAACAGTAACTTATTTACATGTAATAAGCTCCGACTTCAAGCTATGTTTGTTACTTTCCATCATGCGTTTATGATTGTCCTCTCATTCACCTCCAGATCTTGCCTCAAGGTCGAAAAAGCTGAGCCATTGTGAAGCCCCAGGGAAGTTTCGTAAACAGAAGTATCAACAAGTCTCAAGCCACGTATGCGATATACCTAAATGTCGAACATAATAGAAAATTTTGTGTCTTTTCAGACTCAAATGACGCCGAAAAGTAGCATGATGACCGAACGTCTCATCCCGGACGGATTCTTGACGGTCTGGCCGAGTGTGAACTTCATGAAGGATGCCCTTTCAGTTCTACTTGCGAAGTATGCTCAACACCTTCTGTTAGTGCTTGTAAGCCCCTTTGGCATTATGGTCGAAGTGGTTGAAGTCAATGAGTGTTGCTTGGTGACGTTTGCGTTCTTGAGAATCTGACGGCGTGCTGATTGTGCTACTTGACATCACAATCCCTGACGCGTACTATCCTTCTGGCCATTGCTTACGTAGCATTATATGTCCAAGTGCCAGAGGTATTCCTTCGTGAACAAATCACTACATACCAACAGGATGCGGCGTTCTTCCGGATCGTTCCCAGAAGATAGTGCTTACCATCAAAGAGTTATAGCTGAAAATAAGTGGGTGAACAGCTTGTGCAACATCCTGGTTACCATTTGAGATATTTAGACATTTTTTGTTGTTAGGAAGATAAAGAGAGGCAGGGAAAAGAGCAAGGAAGCCGTGTAGTCACTAAGGACGTTGCTGTTAATATCGTACTTGAGAGGCTGCGGCATCTGCTCAACAACTACTACATTGAGACTTTGTGCTTTAGGAAACATATTTGACTTATTTCAAGCCACAGTTGAAGTATCAATGCATGGTAAGCATTGGAACCACTTAAAATTATCTAGATGTATAAGTCTTCTGCCTTACATGAATGGGAAAAGTTTCTGGCAGCGTATCTTGATATTAGCACCCAAATTCTCACCAGCCGTTCCACCGGAGTACTTAGATGCAATTTCTGGCTCCATCAGGCAAGTTCGTTCACGCTCGTGGGCTCCAGAAGCATCTCTTTTGAGTTCAGCGTTATTTTTCAATTCATTCTCTGTACCTCAAGCAAAATTTATGGCGTTGATCTGTCACCTACCACCATGACCCTCTCCGTGAGCATATAAGATATCTAGACTCAGAGCTGGACGAAGTCAGTGAAGTCTTCGTTTTACAAGATTGAAAGAACAGAAGGCTTATAGACTTGCGCCAGAAGGATCCCTAATGCCAACTTTGTAGCTGCTACTTGTGCGAAGATGGGTAGGCTTCGGCTCACAACGTGCTTGAGTTTGGTTCCAGAAGTGTCTCTACTACATGCCGAGTACGAGGTATCTCCAACAACATCATATCTCATGAGCTAGTGGCGACAAATTGCAACATCATAGGCTGAAATGTCAATTTATTAAGTTTAGCCAACATCTAAATTTGAGCAGCCCGGATGTGCCTCAAACAGAAAAGCAGATCTAATCGATTGACGCCTGGCCACTTTGCTGACCGCGAGAATGTTACAGTGCAGTTACCGTTCACTTATTCCGTGACTAGATCGGGAGCAGGTATTCACACATGTGATACGATATCTCTAGCTTGTTTATGATTGGCTGTCTACTACACTGACTGTCATTATATTCTACGTGCCATAACACTCGACATGACCTAAAAGTATTGTGTAGATATGCATGTTTGGACGCATCGCCCAGTTGTGTTCTCAGACACGGTTCCATTTCCTGGTATCTGCAGCATAGGAGGGAACATGCCTCGTAAGGTGCGCGTATAGAGTAGCCGGAGCCAGACATGTTCGCAGAAGAGTCTTCAGGTTTCACATGTGTGAAACTTCTGCTGATTATCTCTATAACTCAGAACTCATGCTGCACTTTGTTTCACCCATCGGTCAAATTTACGGCACGGGGAAGTGTTTATTGCCATGACTTGACGCTCATGTATGTACGAGCCATAGCATCATGGAAAATCCTCCTTGCGAACTTGACGAGGGCAATGTAGACTCAACGTTCTGTTGTTTCCTTTTCGAGAGTTCCCAAGGCATTCTCGTAGGCATCCCGATCAAATGTCCCTGTGTTAACTTTGACTCTTTCCACCTTCATTCCTCTCTTCACTCCTTCAGCCTTTCCAATCTCATTCCAGAACCAACGCGCTTCGGTCGATGTATGCAGAGTCCAAGCATATCCATCCTTCCCAGCTCGTGCAGTGCGTCCAACTCTGTGCACATAACTTGTGAGACTGGTAGGAATGTCATAATTGATCACATTGGCGAGATTTGCCAGATCTAGACCACGAGATACCAGGTCAGAAGCGACGAGTAACGACAGCTTTCCAGCCTCAAATGATCGAATTGCAGTTTTTCGGTCTGAACTTCTCGTCGTGGATGTTAGGATGCCAATGTTATCAGCTAGATCAGGCTTGAGCAAGGCGATAAGTCGACTCAAGCGCACAGCGGACTCATTCGACTTGGTAAATATCAGAGCACCATGCTGAGATTGTTTGGTAACAGACTGTATTGACCGAGCCTGTTCATCTTCTTTTGAACTGTCATCTGACGACGAAGACGACGAGGTTGAGCCGTCGCTCGAGTCTGATGAGACATGATGAACTGCTTTTGTCAACCCTGCTCTTTGTAAGATTTCCATAAGATAGAGAGGCTTGACACCTTCCTCCTCGACCTTAACAGCGTTTTCTCTGAGTGTTGCCGGCAAAAATAGTGCGTCAGACTGGACGTCTTGTTGTTCTTCTACAACCACTAATTGTGGTCGAGCAAGTTTCAAACCATTTAACTTGCCAACATCCCTAGTGATTGTTGCACTGAGAATGATTTTGCGTGGCTTTTGCAGTGAAACCATAACGATATCTAACCACTCCTGAAAACTTTGATCGAGCAGTTTATCTGCTTCATCAACGACTAGCCATTGAACATCCTTCAAATCGAATCCTGGTGTGCTTTTAAGATGTTCCACGAGCCGTCCTGGGGTACATATAAGAATATCAATCTTGGAGATAGAATTGTTAACATGGTCCACAAGGTCTGATAAAATCTCTTCATCACACAAATCCTTGTCGCTGCCACTTTCAGATCCTTCCCACTTCTTGTTTAATCGCTTCACCTGTTCCCGGTATTTAATCGGATTGTAAACCAACTCTTGTTCCATCAGAGATGATTGCTCTACTTTGAATGTTTCGTTGCCCACAGCAGTGCCGATTTTTAAGCGCCTTGTGCTAGAATAAATTGCAGCACATATCTCTGATACATCTTTCGCCTGGCTCACGAGTTCCCTTGTTGGGAGAACAATTAATCCACGTAACTTTGTGACCTGGTTATGACTGATGTTTTCAACCATCGGCAGAACGTACGACAAGGTCTTTCCAGAACCAGTAGCTGCGGACACCAAGAAATCCCCGTCTTGATGTGATTTACCTGGAAGAAGGTATGGCAATAGTGCAGCTTGTACTGCAAATGCGTGCTTGAACCCCTTTTTCTGAAGGCTTTCTTCCACTTTTTGAGAAACTCCAACGCTTCGAAAACTTGCGGTAGCAGTAGGCAAAACCCGTATTGGATTCCCAAGCCATGACGGTAATGAAGTCAGAAGTGACTGTGGTGCAGGTTCGGGAATTGGCTCGGGCTGTGGTAAAGGAACAAGATCGTGCAGTTCTAAAGGTTCTTCGATTGAAGCTTCCTCCAGCATAGGTTCAGTCGCAACCTTCTTCGCAAGTTTTTCTGCTTTCCTCAATGACTTGTCTCTCTTCTCAAGCAGTCTACTATGCCTCATGTCCTCTTCCTCATCATCTTCTTTTGCATCTTCTGTCACATTTCCATTCGCCTTACGCTTGGATTTGGACCACATATTCTTGACCTTGACATCGTTATTTGTATCGTCAAGGCTTTCATCTATGGACGCTGACCGGTCATAAGATGATGACGGTAATTTCTGCCTTATGGTCGCACTCTTCTCCTTCTGCTTCTTCTGCTTCTTTGACGTGGTTGGCACACTCTCCCCTCCCTCGATTACCTCATGCTTTCGTTTGCTACCGTCCACCAGGGAAAGCTGTTCGCTTTCGTTCCGAGAAGGATCTGCTACAGGGAGGGCTACGACTCTCGTTTTCGAGGGAGGAGTATAACGTGAATAGTTTAAAGAAGCATCTTTCGTGGTAGGCAGGATGACCGGTCTTTCGGTTGCTTCTGTTGTTGCTCGATTTGAAGGAGGAATTGGTGTGTGCTCGGAGGCCTTTTGGACTTTCTTTGCAGGTGGCACATATCGCGCGTATATCTGTGACGACATTATTTACTCATGCTGCGAGTATGCATTCTTTATTAGTGGTTTGTAGTAAAAGTTCATGGAGGGGAGCTTTCAAAGATGAGAGAAATTTTACGGAGGCCGAAATCTTTTTGCACTCGCTCGGCCGCGTGCATCATCATCATCGCGTCGTCTCTAGCCAGACGATGTGCAACTCAACGACAAGGATGATAACCTTTGTATTTGGCCTTTAACATACATGAACATTCTTTGGTAACATCTTAGGGTCGTAGGCACTCGCCTACAGCCCTACATAAGTTGGACACGATCACAATGCCATACAATATTGCTATGGTCAGCGATTTCTTCTTCCCGCAGTCAGGAGGCATCGAGAGTCACATTTACCAATTATCCTCCAAATTGATCGACCGCGGTCACAAAGTGGTGATCATAACACACGCGTACGAAGGTCGAACTGGAGTGCGATATCTCACGAATGGATTGAAAGTCTATCACGTTCCGTTCCTAGTCATCTATCGAGCTGCGACCTTCCCAACTGTTTTCTCATTCT
>Ga0181470_100183_pt2 | contig 14734 bp, 9 predicted proteins | sample InSIn5SAF170_FD_119082 | JGI IMG/M metagenome (GOLD analysis project Ga0181470, IMG submission 119082) | Clean room microbial communities from NASA Spacecraft Assembly Facility at Jet Propulsion Laboratory, Pasadena, California, USA -... ...
CTGGAGCAATGGTATAAAGAAGGGCTTTAGAGAATCAGCCACGTGTAGTCACAAGTATTGATACAGGTGGAGTGCTAAAAGGGCTTGAGTAAGCAAAGCTAAGGGATGTTGGTGATGACCAGTGTGCTGGGTCCACATTTGCAAGTGGAAAACGTAGAGATAGACTGAGGGCTCGATCGTTTGTGAAAACTTAGCAGTCAGAACGGGGAGGGTAGGATAAGCTTAGCAAGCTTCAATAGAGAATGAAACAGGGCATAGTCAGATAGTCAATCTAAGAATTCTCAAAGCCCATAACATGTGTCTAATTTCGACTCATCTAGGTGAACTGAGAATATTCCCAGCAATCGGTCTTGGAGACGCCGTCTATATTGCCAGTCACGGTTTGACTTGGAGACAACATCTTCTTGTAAGCTGATCAACGAGAAGATGGAGACTCCGTCCTGATGCTGTAGCTGCAACATTACCTGTGTCTCGAGGAACTGCGCTGTAGCCCATTCGAGCATGGCCGGACCCTGGTGACTTCGGCAAGGCGAGATGTCGAAGTGGGTCCCGCAAAGTTTGAGGCGAACTCACGTGCAACAAAACCCAAAAAGGTAAGAGCTGCCAAGTAATCCGCTAACAGCGCCAGCCGCCCACACTCTCGAAATTCGCACAGAGAAACCTTCCATCGTCGTTACTAACCCACAGCTCTCCCGACTTCACCACGAGCAAAATCAGTCAAGATGGGAATTGATCTCGACCGCCACCATGTTCGAGACGGGCACCGCAGTATGTGAACCCCCGTCGAGTCGGCGCAGCAATGCGCTGGCGAAGCTGTCCTTTGGACGCAACATGAAATTTCGCAAGAGCGAAGGTTGACGAGTATACAGAGGTCCCCAAGTCGTCCAACCCCTACGTTAAGCTGTTGGTTCGTCTGTACAAGTTCCTTGCCCGTAAGTACCACAGTCCAGGAGCGCGCACGCGAGTTGGTGGGCTAACAGCGACGCAGGCCGTACCGATGCGCCCTTCAACAAGGTTGTCCTCCGCCGTCTTATGATGTCCAAGATCAACCGCCCCCCCGTCTCCCTCTCCAAGATCATCGCGACCTCCGCCAACAAGGCCAACGCGAAGACCAACGAGGGCAAGACCATTGTCATTGTCGGCACCGTCACCGACGACAACCGCCTCCTCGAGCTCCCCAAGCTCTCCGTCGCTGCCCTGCGCTTCACCGCCTCGGCCCGCGCCCGCATCGAGAAGGCTGGTGGTGAGGCTCTCACCATCGACGAGGTTGCCACCCGTTTCCCCACTGGTGCCAACACTCTGCTCCTCCGTGGACCCAAGAACTCCCGCGAGTCCGTCAAGCACTTCGGCTTCGGTCCCCACTCCAACAAGAAGCCCTACGTCGAGTCCAAGGGCCGCAAGTTCGAGCGTGCCCGTGGCCGCAGAAGGTCCCGTGGTTTCAAGGTCTAAGCGACTGCTTGAGCTTGAGGTGGAACGATTTCTCTGGGTTGCTGGCGTGGTCACGGTCATGGGAATTGATTTACGAGGCGTGCATCATGACTGGCATGAGCCCTTGGCTGGTTCACAAAAAGATACTCAATGTCCGAATATGCAATGGACGCACACCAATGAGCTCTCGAGGCTCATGGTATTTTCTCATGAACCTACCTTCTTCACAAGTGACATGCGCCATGTGTGATGTCCTCGTAGCGAGTGCTCGGTAAAGCAGAGCTTGCGTTGTTGCTTTTGCTTTGCAGAGGCAGTGTCTACAATTGACAGCCATAATGTAATCTAGATAAACATCGCAAAGAAGGCAACCATACCTGACGATCAAAATGCCGCGTGTTCATCAAGTGATTGCAACCAATTGCAAGATCGTCATTCTCGTTGAAGAAATCGCGAACTAAATTTTCTCTAGCACCCCACATTGAACCAGCCCTGCGCTCCGACCCAGCCCCGATGCTCGTACTTACCTAAAGCAGTCATATCAACTCGACCACCTCCACAACTTACCATCATACCCCAAGTTTGCAACTCACAATGGCCGACAGTCGCAAAGTCGGAGTGCTGGGCGGTGGCCAACTCGGCCGTATGCTCATTGAAGCCGCCAACCGGCTCAACATCCAGGTGAACGTTCTCGACGCCTCGAACTCGCCAGCAAAGCAGATCTCAGCACATGACGGCCACCTGGAGGGGTCGTTCAAAGATGCTGCCAAGGTTAAGGAACTAGCTCAGAAATGTGACGTTGTCACCGTTGAGATTGAGCACGTCGATACGCATATGCTTGAGGAAGTTGCGGGGCAAGTCGTTGTTGAGCCCAGCTGGAAGACACTCCGGATCATCAAGGATAAGTATGCGCAGAAGCAGCATTTGAAAGAGCATGGTGTTGATGTTGCGGAGAGTATTGATCTGGAGGGCAAAGGAGCCGAGGGATTGAAGGAAGTTGGCATCACATATGGATATCCTTATATGCTGAAGAGCAAGACTGAGGCGTATGACGGCAAGGGCAACTTTGTGGTCAAGAGCGAGGGTGACATCGATGCTGCGATCAAGGCACTGGGTGATCGCCCTCTGTACGCTGAGCGTTGGGCTGACTTCAGCATGGAGTTGGCTGTCATGGTGGTCAAGACCAAGGATGGTGTCCTCACTTTCCCTACCGTCGAGACAGTCCACGAGGACAGCATCTGCAAGCTCACCTACACGCCTCCCCGCAATGTCGCTGCCGCTACCGCCCAACGTGCTCAGGATCTGGCCAAGAAAGCCATTGCAGCATTTGAAGGCAAAGGCGTCTTCGGCGTCGAGATGTTCCTCCTCAAAGACGACTCTCTCCTAATCAACGAGATCGCCCCACGCCCTCACAACTCAGGTCACTACACTATCGAAGGCTGCGACATGTCACAATACGAAGCCCACCTCCGTGCCATACTCGACATCCCCATCAGCCAGGAAGACCTCCGCCTCAAGGAACCCTCCATCATGCTCAACATCCTCGGCGCACAGAGCCCAGACTCGCACGTCAAGACCGCCCAGCGCGCCTACACCGTCCCCGGCGCAAAAGTACACCTCTACGGTAAAGGCGACGCCCGCCCCGGTCGCAAAATGGGCCACATCACCCTCACGGCGCCCACACTCCGCGACGCAGAGCGCAAAATCCAACCCTTGATCGACTTCGTCGACGAGCAAAAAGGAAAAGCACTCGGTCCCCACACCGCAGACCCAACCTCGACCCCGGAGCCCCTCGTCGCAGTAATCATGGGCTCAGACTCCGACCTACCCGTACTGAAAGCCGGTCTTCAAATCCTCGAAAAACTGCAAATCCCCTTCACCACGCGCATCACCTCCGCACACCGGACGCCGGACTGGCTACGCACCTTCTCCAAAACCGCGTCCTCGACATCCCTCCGCGTCATCATCGGCGCAGCAGGCGGCGCCGCCCACCTCCCCGGCATGTGTGCGTCCTGGACCACGCTGCCCGTGATTGGACTCCCCGTCAAGGCAACGCACATGGACGGGTGGGACAGTCTGGTATCGATGACGCAGATGCCACGCGGAGAGCCCGTGGCGACGGTGGGGATCAACAATAGTACGAATGCGGCGTTGTTGGCGGTGAGGATTCTGGGGGCGAGTGATGAGGTCGTCAGGGAGAGGCTGAGGGTGTGGATGGAGGGGAATGAGAAGGAGGTTATGAGGAAGGATGGTGATTTGTTGGAGAAGGGGTGGGAGGCGTATTTGACAAGCATGGGTAAATAGAGAGAAGTTGGGACGTGTTAGACAGACATGTGTAGGGTTGCGAATTTAGTTTGAAGTTGGCAACTAATGGATCAAGTCTATACGAGTCAGAAGTCAGTTAGTTTTACTACAGTTCCTAAAGCTAGTCTCTCCATCTACGCACCTGTGAGCAGATAAGCCTTAAGTTTCAACTAGAAACAATGTTAAAATGTTAGTGTAGCTCATGCGAAAGACGAGACTTGCAATACCGACTAGAAGCACAAATAAGCAGTACCTTCACAGTCCATTACGATTAAGTAGCTTAAAGGTATTTATCTCATCGCAATCCTCCACAGATAAGGTACTGCAAAGTCTATGTATATACGGTACGTCATTTTATCGATTCGCCCTCATAGCTCCTTGACATGCATCTGAACTCGGAAATAAAAACGACAGAAAACCAAGAACAGTTCGAAATCGCTGCCTCGTACACAGGGCCCACAAGAGCCCGCTTGTCTATACTGTCAACCGACAGAACCCAGCCCATACCAATCCGGCACCAAACAGAGGATAAGAAAACATGGAAGAAGTAGAACCAAATGTGCTGACTATATCCCCAGCGTCTGCTGTGATTGTGTCGATCAAAGGATCTATGCACCCTTCTCGCCGAGGACATGGCCAATGCCGCTCTGAACACCGTTGTAGAGCTTGCCGGTCTGGTCAGGGGCATAGCGGGGTCCGAGGCTACCCAGAATCAGGAACATACAGGTGATGGCAGCGCCGAAAACCATCAGCTTGCGAAGAGCGGGGCGGGTCTGGCCAAACTCTGCCCACTGCCTGCCACCCTGACCGATGAATTCCTTCAGCTTCTCTCCACCGAGCTTGTAGTAGACGAGACCGCCGAGCGCAATGCTGTAACCAAAGGCCTGGAGAAGGGTAACGGGGTCGCGGAAGAGGAACATGGACGCAAGAACAAGGAGAATGTCCTTGAGTACACCGGAGAGTGTAAGAACCAGGGACGAAGTCTTGCCAATCTGGACTTTTGTTAGTTTGTGTGTCATATCGTAAAGGCTTTCTTCGACATACCAGGAAGACAACGGAAACGTTGAGCAGGAAAGCAACACCAGCGTTGGCAACGAGAGTGAGACCACCAACGCGGTTGATGTCGTTCATTGTGAGGGTAGGCAGCTCAGTGAACAGCAGGACGATACTGTTCATGACGGCGCAGGCTGGGGCGTAGTAGTAGAGCGAGACCAGGGGGTCCATCTTGAACTCCTTGGAGCTCAAGATTCGCTCGACCATGACCAAACGAACCGCCTCGAAAACGATACCGGCGACCTGGAAGAGGAAACCGATCATGACGAACTGGAGCTCGCCGAAGGACGCAATGACGACACCGAGGACGATGAAGGAGACGTTGCCGAGAACCTTGAGGTTTACGGGAGCTATTCCCATACTCCAGGTTGCAATGAGGACAGCGACGGGGGTAGTAGCCTGCCAGAATTAGCCTTGTGCCGTTTTTTTTTACTATCGGGTAAACGCACCTTGAGCATCTGGATGAAAGCAACACTGAGGTACAGGTATGCCTGGTTACCGCAGATCAAGCTCAAACTGAAGAAGAGGCCAATTGGCACGATCGCCCTCAGGTAGACCTTGCCCGTCATAGGCACCTTCTTTCTCGAATCGAGGATGGTTGTGAAGCGAGCGAGGATTTGCGTCATGATGGTCGCAAAGATCAGATGCCATGTTGTGAGGAAGATGGGGAATTCTGCGAGCGCTGTTAGCTCCTCGTCGTGGAGACGGCGACGATGGCTGTGACGTACGGAACTTTGCAGTGTCCAGAATGTACTTGTTGAAGACAATTGTGCTGGAACTGAGTGTGATCCATGTTCTGCGCGGTGTTAGCAGGTGCTGCTGGCTCGCTGGAGAAGATCCCACGTACGCAACATAGACGGCAGGGTGAAAGGAGGCAGGCGCATTCGGCTTGGGGGCCGGTGCATCTGGGTTGACGGTGGGCAGGACTGGCAGCGCAGTGTCGCGGGCAGCGTCCACCGAGGAGCGGACCTTTTCGTCTTGAGACATGGTAGTGGTGGAGGTTGGTGTTTGGGGGAGGGAAAGGCTGAGGAGAGGTGTGGTCGAGGGCGGTGGTAATCGAGGTCAAAAGAGCGATGGTCACTGCGCTGGGAACGTCGACGCCGGTACGAGATCGGCGCGGGAAGCTGACTGAAGGGGTCTCGCCGCAAAGGGGAGGAAGGATGCACAAGGCGTCACACAGGGACTGCAATGAAGAGTTGTGTACACGGGCTGCGCGCACAGGAGGGAGGCTGGATATAAGAGAGGCAGCACACAGACACTGGCACTGGGGCACTAGTCTAGAGCAGAGCACCGCGCAGCAGAGTGTTGGGACGTGTAAAAGTGACGGGCCTGGCGCGCTAGCGAGGGGCGGAGCGGAAATCACGCAGCGCGGTAATAGCTACTACCTATGAGTGGTGTCGCACATGGGAGATTCAGTGGTGGGCGTTCTGGCGTGCTGGGTAGGGATAGGCCGTTGCCCAGCTTCAGCCTTCGAGAAGCCCTGGCACGCCTGGGCCATGGCCATGTCGCCAGATGAGGATTGACGGGAGCAGCACGGCTGCGCGCGCGCCAGAGGTGACGTGAAACAGATCTGCCGTGGAGCGCTCGCCGTGGACGCGCAAGCAGTTCCCGCATGCGGACGGCCAATCTATGATGAGTTTTTACACGCGCTCTCAAATCACGGTCGGCTCTTTGCCTAGCATCGCAGCAACTTGTCAACGAGTACGCGTCAGGACCATCGTGCGGCGAAATATCCCGGCCCCCGAAATAGCTGCCGTATAGGTATTAGTACCTCGTAGTAATGTCTACTCGAGCAGGCTAAGCTTTGCTGCTGCTGCGACAGTGGTGTTTCCTCGCATAGATTCGCCATGTAATATTGCAGGGGGACTTGCATTGTGCTGGTGAGATAGCGCGATGGCGCCAGAGTTTTGCAAACGAGGCCGCAGAGCCTCTCGCGCCTGGCAATAGGGGTCATGCATGTCGTCGTCTCGACAAAGGTGTGCGCAATGCCGCAAGGACGGCCTGCAGGGTTGCACAACTAGCTGCGACGGCACACGAACATGATGCGTCGTCTATCTGCTGCTGCATGCGCCCACCGGCGATTCAGACGGGGAGCCTCATGTTTGCTTCATTCGGCCATGTTTGAGGCCAGCGACCAAGGGAACCTGCACCACGCACGGCAACACTGCGCTCACAACACCCACCGTAGTGTACGTAAGTGTACACAGTGTTCACAACACCTGGCCAGCGCTCGAGACACTCGAGACAGCGCCCACAACGACCAGCGCGCAGCCAATCAGTGCGCCCACGCTGGCAGGATGCATGTGCAGTGTGTAATGCCCCTTTTCTGGCCGACGCATTCGCTGCCTCCCCAACATGGCCCGAGTGCTGCAAAACCCTGGACCCGCCCTAAACATCCATCGACAACCTTGGCGCGCTTGTTTTATCGGAGAGCTATATTTCACACTACGCCCCAGGCGCCTTTGGCCACTGCTCCACCTGCCGACTGTTCGCCTGCCATAACACCTGCTCCCTCGCAGAGTACATGTTAAACTACGCCCGCCAGACTTTGAAGAGAGTCCCCAGTTTCCAAGAGCTCCTGCAAGGCAAGATGGGTTCCAACAAGGAGGAAATGTACGTTCACCGCCTCCCATGCTGCCCGCGCCGCCACTCCACCGCACCACACTCAAGCTGACAATTGCACAGCAACGTCGACGTGCTCGTTATCGGTGCTGGACCTACTGGTCTGGGAGCAGCAAAGCGCCTTCACCAGATTGTATGTTTACTGGAATGCACATGCATGGTGGGGCAACTACTAACAAGCAACAGGATGGCCCCTCATGGCTGATTGTCGACTCCAACGAGACTCCCGGTGGTCTTGCCTCTACTGACACCACTCCTGAGGGCTTCGTGAGTACTCTCCTCGCCAATTGAGTTGTTTTGTTCACACTTCTAACATCGTAACAGCTCTACGACGTCGGTGGCCATGTCATCTTCTCCCACTACAAGTACTTCGACGACGTTATCGACGAGGCTCTCCCCAGGGAGGACGACTGGTTCACACACCAGCGTATCTCCTACGTCCGCTGCAAGGAGCAATGGGTTCCCTACCCCTTCCAGAACAACTTGTCCATGTTGAACAAGGACGACCAGGCCAAGTGCGTTGACGGCCTGATCGACGCTGCCCTCGAGGCGCGTGTCGCCAACACAAAGCCCAAGGACTTTGACGAGTGGATCCTGCGACAGATGGGTGTCGGTATTGCCGACCTCTTCATGAGGCCGTACAACTACAAGGTCTGGGCCGTGCCCACCACCAAGATGCAGTGCGCATGGCTCGGCGAGCGTGTCGCTGCCCCCAACGTCAAGGGTGTCATCAACAACATCATTCACAACAAGACCGCAGGAAACTGGGGTCCCAACGCCACCTTCAAGTTCCCCGCCAAGGACGGAACTGGTGGTATCTGGATCGCCGTCGCAAACACACTCCCCAAGGAGAAGACCAGCTACGGCGCCAACAGCACAGTCACCAAGGTTGAGGCCGACAACAAGCGCGTAGTCCTGAAGGATGGCCGCGTCGTCAATTACAAGAAGCTCATCAACACCATGGCTGTCGATGCTCTTGTTGACGTTATGGGCGACAAGGAGCTTCAGACACTCAGCAAGGACCTCTTCTACTCCAGCACCCACGTCATTGGTGTTGGTCTCCGTGGCGAGCGCCCAGAGCGCATCGGCGACAAGTGCTGGCTGTACTTCCCCGAAGATGACTGCCCATTCTACCGCGCGACCATCTTCTCCAACTACTCGCCCTACAACCAGCCCCAGAAGGACGTCAAGCTGGCCACTCAGCAGCTCGCTGACGGCTCCAAGCCCAAGTCCACTGAGCCCCAGGAGGGACCCTACTGGTCCATCATGTTGGAGGTTTCCGAGTCGAGCATGAAGCCTGTTGACCAGGAGAACATGCTCAAGGACTGCATTCAGGGTCTCATCAACACCGAGATGATCAAGTCTGACGACGAGATCGTCTCCACCTACCACCGCCGCTTCGACCACGGTTACCCCACCCCCTCGCTCGAGCGTGAGGGCGTCCTCACCAAGCTGCTCCCCGCTCTCCAGGACAAGGGTATCTGGTCCCGTGGTCGCTTCGGTTCATGGCGCTACGAGGTCGGTAACCAGGACCATTCGTTCATGTTGGGTGTGGAGGCTGTTGACAACATTGTCAACGGCGCTGTCGAGCTTACCCTCAACTACCCCGACTTTGTCAACGGCCGCAAGAACGAGGAGCGCCGCCTCCAGGACGGTGCCCAGATTTTCAAGAAGGTTGGCGACAACTACTTGAACAGGCAGGAATAGATGGTCTGCAGGCTAGACAATGACGAGCGAATATGAAATTTGGACACATTACGGGATACCACACATCAGCATATGGGATTGGGCTACAGGCTGGAGTTTGCACTGTGTGTGCGCGGACTTTTTGGTAGATAGCAAGCATGCATGTATTGCGCTGAGCCACCATTTTGGCTCTTGCGAACAGACAACGCGTTTACAAAAGCATCGCAATAGACATTGTATCTTCTCATGCACACTTGCTCTCTCACCCCCACCCCCCACCCAATAATCTCCGACGACCTACGACGTCACACCCCAACCCCTGTCCCTCTCTCGACCCAAACAGCCTTGTTTTACACCAGTCGGTGCGCTGGTGAAACACACGTCGCAGATCCCCTTCCCGCGCTGCGCTGCCCTCAACGGCCCGACCGGACGCACCGCAGACGCGTGTTACTGCGGGTCCTTCCCTCGCCCGAAAGATGTAAGGGCGTTACTAAATGGGTCGAAAACATCTGATGTTAGGCTAAGGGGATTTGGTGGTTGGTAATTAAGCTTGTTTCTTTGTTTTGTCCAAGATAAAGGTTGGATGGCTGGATGGTTGGAATCAAGATTATGTGCAATGGGGTGGAGTACCTAGAGTGGAGTGGAGAAATGTATAGATTGAGGGAAATGGAGATCGGCTGGTGTGAGATTTGGCCGGTTTGTAGTGTATGGTGGTGCGATTCAGAGATTCATTGTGCGATGATGATGATGATGAGAGGGAAGAAGGAAGAGGGAGTGTTGATCGTGGGGGGTTTCTTGCAACAGAGTGTGGGTGGTGTCAGAGCGGAGATTTGCATGTTACGAGGTAGAGGCTTGGGTATGTGACGCGGTACGGTGTCTTGCACATAACGGTCTTTGTGAGAGGACAAGTATATCTCTTCTATTCTCTACTTCAGGACTGTCTTAAATGGTCTTTTTGTGTATGCACGTGCATGTTTTGTGTCCTTGAGGTCTCACGACAACAATGCTTGTGTCTTTCACGATACCGGTGAACTACTGCCCTTTATTCGCACGGAACTTCCTCAATACCTCCCTCTCCTCCTCATTCTGCGCCACGCCCTCTTCATCTCCAACAGCCAGTTTCTGGTGCTTCCACTGTTTGCCGCCGGCGCCGTAGTCGGCGCTGACTTGTGCGTCGCCTACGATTACCCACTTGTAGATACATAGTCCTTCCAAGCCGACGGGACCACGAGAGTGGATCTTGTTGGTGGAGATGCCGACCTCTGTGCCAAAGCCGTAACGTTGACCGTCGGCCATGCGGGTAGAGGTGTTCCAGTAGACGGAGCTGGAGTCGACAGCGGCGAGGAATTGGCGCGCGGTAGGTTCGGAGGTGGTGAGGATAGCATCGGTGTGGTGCGAGCCGTGGGCATTGATGTGTGCGACTGCTTCGTTGACCGAGGGCACTGTCTTGATGGCGATGACGTAGTCGAGGAACTCGGTGTCAAAGTCTTCTGGGCCGGCGGTCTGCAGCAGAGCAGAGGAGTGGGCGTCGAGCTTGCTTTGGAGCGCGGAGAGAGACGATGGATCGCAGCGAAGGGAGACACCTTTCTTGAGGAGGGCTTCAGCGACAACAGGAAGCGTTGTGCTGAGGGCGGACTCCTCGACCAGCAGCTGTTCTGTTGCATTGCAGCCAGCAGGGTATGAGCACTTTGCGTCGACAATGATCTTGACTGCCTTCTCGGCTGGGTAATCTTTAGTCAGGTAAACTGAGCAAATACCATCTGCGTGACCCAGAACCGGAATGGCTGTCGAATCCTTGACATAGCGAACGAGCTTGTTACCACCTCGAGGGATGCACAGGTCGATGAAGGTATCCAGCTTGAGCAGATCGGCGATCACATCGTGGGTCTGGACAAGCTGTAAGCAGCTGGAAGGGACTGCTGTAGACGACAGAGCCTTGGAGATGATAGACGCAATGGCTGCGAAGCTGTTGCTGGACTCTCGTCCACCTTTGAGGATGGCCGCGTTTCCAGACTTGATAGCCAATGCGGAGATGTTGGCAATGACTTCAGGACGGGCTTCGAAAATGATCAGAAGTACACCAATGGGGCATGTTATCCGTGAAAGTGTAAGGCCATCATCCAGGAGTGTTTTTGCAGTAGTCTTGTTGACTGCGTAAAGTCAGTGCGTGCAGGGAGGTATTGTGGTGACGCAACAATGGCTCATGATGAATGATAGATTAGGTGCAAACATACTTGGGTCTTCCAATGCCACCACATCGAGAATGCCCTGAAGCATATCCTCATATTTCCCTGGCTTCCCCAGATCCAATCTCTTGACTAGACTCGCGCTAAGTGTTCCACCAGCTGCAGCACTGTTCGCAGCCTCCAAATCCTTAGCATTGGCTGCTAGCACTTCCTCTTTGCCATCTGCTAGCGCCTGATGAATCGCAGTCAAAGCGGCATTTCGCTCCTCAGTAGACAGAACCGCGAGTTTTCTTGAGCCTTCTCTAGCCGACTGGGCAATGTCCAGCGGTGTTGCGTTTGTGAGAGACATGGCCGCGTGAGGTTACTTCAGGATGCTCCTGGCGTTGAGACCTCGTAACTTGATAGCGGTTCGTGGTGCCCGCGTGACTCAGAAGTGCTGAATAAGGATCACTGAATCCTTCAACAGCGACGTATGCAGGGTCTCCTCGGCTGATGGCGCAATTGGCGATCTAGAGGTAAATCGTATGCGGATGCAGCGGCGTCCAAAATTAGACACAAAGATTTCTGGATTGAGGATTCGATGGTGTTGCGGCGGGGTCTAGAAGTGGCGTTCCAGCCAAAAATGCGGAAGTGTGGCTCGTACTTCCCCACGCCTCCCTTGTCCGCTCACCACCACGCGCAACATCAATAAAGCATACACTATCGAATTCTTTGAAAGGCTCGACACCATACCAAAGTGTTGCTCAAATCGCAATGGCGTCATAATCTATTCCTGCTCTTGTTCGTGCCTGTTGGTAGCTACTACATGACTCTGTTGACGTTGGGCGACTGCGTGGCTGGGCCTTAGCAGTCGCCCTACCAACCACCTCTCCAGCCTCGCAATTATTGACCAACACCCATGCACCAAACAGCGTGCCGCGCTCTTGGGGCCTTGATTGGCGACTAACACGTAGGTCACTGCTTGTAAGATGGCTGGCAGTAATCTTGTCAGCATATATCTGCCGGCCTACAGGGCCTGTCACAAACATTACACCATTCATTCTCCACCTTCCAATCACTGAATTACTATTTACAACTTGACTCACACAGTTGGCAGCGCATCCACTCGCTACCTCGATATATCACTACACTGATCACTCGATACTACTGTGCTACATCTCCCACGCGACGGCCTTGGTTGGCATCGATCGTTCCCACTCAGCTCCAACACACAATCAACATGCGCTCCACAATAAGAGCTCTCGCGGCCCTCGCCTCGGCAGCCTGCCTCGTCGCCCCTTCGGTCGCGCAAACATACTCCAACTGCAACCCTACAGTACGGACAGACTGCCCGCCAGACTCGGCGCTGGCACGCACTGTCAACATCGACCTGAGCTCCGAGTCTGACAGCTTCACGCCCCAATCGAACCCTACCTACGGCAAGGATGGCGTCTCATTCACCATCTCCAAGTCTGGCGATTCACCTCAACTCACATCGAAGTGGTACATCATGTTCGGCAAGGTCGACGTGGTCTTGAAGGCGGCACCAGGAGCGGGCATTGTTAGCAGCTTCGTCATGCAGTCCGATGATCTCGACGAGATCGACTGGGAGTGGCTCGGCTCAGACCCAGATGAGGTCCAGACCAATTTTTTTGGCAAGGGCCAAACCACATCGTACAACCGTGGTGCGTTCCATGCAGACAAAGGAAGCCAGTCTGGGTTCAAGACATACACCATCGAATGGACGCCTGAGCAGATTGTCTGGCAGATTGATGGAGTCACTGTCCGAACTCTGGAGCCAGCGAACGCCGAGAACCAGTACCCTCAGACACCTATGCAGATCAAGTTTGGTGCCTGGGCTGGTGGTGACCCTGCCAACGCTGCTGGTACTATCGAGTGGGCTAGGGGTCCCACTGACTACTCCAAGGGTCCCTTCACCATGCAGGTCAAGTCCCTCAAGGTCGCTGACTACTCCACTGGATCTACTTACACCTACGGTGACACAAGCGGAACTTGGAAATCCATCAAGTCTAACGGCGGTGTGATCTACTCAGGCGGTGATCGCCCTGTCAACAGTGACTCGCCCCAGATCACAGCTACGGCGACTGGTGCTCCTTTGCCATTCACCCCTTCAAGGACCTCGTCCGACTACGAGCGACCGAGTGTGTACCCCTGGATTCCTGGTACATCCTCGGCCACTCCTGAGCCTACTTTTGGCAATTACCCCGGGCTCCCGAGCGGGTGGACTGTCTCTGATAGTGGCAAAGTCGTTCCTCCCAGCTCAGCTCCTGTCAGTAAGCCTAGTGTGCACCCTCTTTTATGTGTGAATGATTTGCTAACAATGACTTACAGCCCTCCCCTCTCGCTTCTTCTACGGCATCGCCTGCAGCTTCGCAGCTGGCCTCCTCTGGCGATTCTAAGCCTCTTGTGTGGACTGGCTACGATGACCGCGGCTTTACTACCGTCTACACATCCTACCCCGGCACTACTCAAGCCCCTGTTACCCAGCTTCCTGCCACCGCAGCATCTTCGCAGCCCACCAGTACTGCCAAGATCAGCGTCAACGTGGTCCTGGAGAACAACGCCGCCGAGACCAGTGTTCTCCCTGTTCCTAAAGCCAATGTTGGCCCAGCAATCTTGGTCAAGCCAGCACTCTATTGTTTCAGTTCCTCCGCAACATCACAGAGCGTGTCCACACTCACGAATGCTCTCACGAATGCTACAATATAACCTTCATGCTCGAAGTCCTCAACGAGCCTGAACACGACCACACCTCCCTCATCACCGACTACTATCCCAAAGCCTACTCTAGCATCCGTGCCGTGGAATCTGACCTGAAGATCTCTGCCGACAAGTCTTTGACAATCCAAATGATGGACTCAACCTGGGGCGCCGGCAACCCGCGCCAGAACCTCACTCAAGACGCAACCGACCTCGCTTTCGACAACCATCGCTACCTCACCTACAGCTCCACGCCCGCAACTAAGGACGACTACCTGCACGCTTCTTGCACCGACTCCTTCCCCTCGGCTGACAACAACAAGCCCCTCGTGATTGGCGAGTGGAGTCTCGCCATCAAGCAAGAAGTAGAGTGGAGTGATGAGATGTCGCCAGTGAAAGAGGAGAACCACGCGTGGTACCGACAGTGGTGGGCTGCGCAGGTGGCGGCGTATGAGCGGGAGAGCGGATGGGTGTTTTGGTCGTGGAAGGCTGAGTTGGGTGGCGACTGGCGCTGGAGTTACGAGGGCGCGGTGGAGGCGGGAATTATTCCAAAGGACTTTGGTGATATCAAGGGCATGGCGAAGTGTTGAGGCAGGAGCTGGAGTTGAAGGTTTTGATATACCCAGAAGATGAGAAGGTCAAGATACCCAGAAGACATAGAAGGCTCGTAGATATATACATTGTTTGATCGTATTATTACTGAGCCGGAGCTCATTTCTCGTTATCTGTACATTGATCTTCGTGATCGTTACCCCATT
>Ga0181470_100204_pt2 | contig 14693 bp, 12 predicted proteins | sample InSIn5SAF170_FD_119082 | JGI IMG/M metagenome (GOLD analysis project Ga0181470, IMG submission 119082) | Clean room microbial communities from NASA Spacecraft Assembly Facility at Jet Propulsion Laboratory, Pasadena, California, USA -... ...
GGGGGTTGAAGCGTAGCAATGACTTTTGAGTGTGTGGTGTGGTGTAGTGAGTTTGTTCTGAGCGGATGATTTATTTCGTTCCGTTTCGAAATACGTGATTTTGCTCCTGTCGTTCGTCGTATCGCAAAAGAAGTTACATTAGGATGTAGTTTGTTTATAAGTCATCTCTGACCCATCTTTCTACGTGACATGTGTATTCACCTGCTCTTGTGTAACTATCCATCCATAGATCTACGTGCATTATCCATCGATGTACTGCTATACCTGTTTTGGGAGCCTGCGAATTGTTGCTTACTTGAGATGGCGTGTGGAAAGGAGTGTGTATGGGAATACACTCGTCGGATCAGTGAGAGGGACGCAGTGTGTCATAATCATCTACATAGTTACATCGGGACTGGTTGTTCATACTCAGAGAATATTGTCAATTTGACTCATCTACATACAAGTACATGGGGGCGTTGGGTAGAAACACGATTGTCGAGAAGAGAATTTGAGCAAAGTACATAGGTATGAATGAGTAGCGATAATGACCAAGAGCAAAAGTCCTAATCTACCTCATCGTCCTTCGTTCATACGTGTACGTACTGTAACACTCAGGTTGTCTGCTACTTCGTAACCCAGTAATCCACGTCGCCCTTCGACTTCCTTGTCTAGTCTGGCTCATCGCTATCGTCATCCTCATCATCTTCTACAGTTGGAGTTTTTCCTCTGGCTGGACGTGAAGGAGTCTGAGCGCTTGCCTTTGCTGTTACAGAGTTCTTCCGCTTTTCAGCTTCACTTCCAGATGAGTCTTCATCACTGGTATCATCATCTTCTTCTTCTTCCTCAGGTTTCTTCTGTGTTCGCTTCTTCGCCTCTTCGTCGTCTGTGTCCTCAGTAGGCAGGAATCCCCATGACGATCCAATACTTCTAGTAGGTCGATGGGGTGAGGCTGTCCTCGTGCCAGTAACACCATTCGCTTCCCGAGCAGTCAATGAGGGAGTGAGTCGGGGTGGAGAATTGACAGATGAAGTTGCGTTCGAAGGAGTTGCAGTATTTGATGCGGATGTCGGACGTTGATTGGAAATTGAACGCGAAGCTGGCTGTGAAGGAGGTGACCGTGGTTGTTGAGTCGGACCAAAGCCACTCAGTTGTACTTGCGACGTTTGTACAGGTACAGGTCGTGTTTGAGTTTGATTTTGCGAAATATTGGTCGGTTGGTTTCTGGGATTTGTTGCTGGATCAGCACTGGGACTTGTGTTGGTCGTACTATTCGCCTCACGTCCAAGTTCTCCCGACAATTCACCAAGCTGATTTCGAAGTTGCACATGTGTTGCCTCTACTCTAGATCGTGCTGCTAGAAGCTCTCTTTGTTCCACCTGCAATCTTGCACGCTGCTCCGTTAATCTTGCTCGCTCATCTGCTAACGTCTGCACATCTGACGTTCAGGAGTTAGTCAGGCCTGGCTGTGTCTGAGGTGGCATTCCTTGGATAATCATGCCACCCATTTGCGCGTGTCCTACATTGGGCATAGGTAATATGGGTGGCGCTGGAAACGTCATGGGTACGTGTTGATGCTGCTGGATGGGTTGTAAAGGCATCATCGTCCAACCGTCAGGCAGCGTTAGGCCTTGTGGTAGTTGGTCACTCCCAGCCTGAAGAATATTCTGTTGCTGATTTGTCGTTAAAGCGGTTACTGTAGGTATCGTCGATCGTAATTGAGGGTTAGTTTGAGTGTTTTGTGGAGCAGCTGGCTGCTGCTGTTGCTGAGCACTCTGTCTCGCCATGCGTATTCTAGCTAATTGGGCTTGAACATTCCTGAGAGCTTGTAGTTCACCCATGGAAGCTTGAAGAGAGTCCAATTCTGTCTGTATTTGCCTCTCCGCAGCTTCGAGCATGTCTTGACCAGTCCGTCGCGTATGACGCTGCTGTCCTTGATTTCGTCGTCTCATTCCATCCCATCTAATCCCGAAGCCATATTGTCGAGGTTCATTACCATTCTGGCCTTGCACTGGAGCGGGATTAAGGTTAGCTAACTGCTGTTCAAGCTCCTCAAGCATATTATTACCTCTGGCTGCGCCAACACCTATTCTCAAAGGACCTAATTGATACACTCTCGGTCTTCCATTTCCTCCATTACGTCCATTCTGGCCACGACCTGCTCCATCTTGAGCTCCTCCACCTGGTGTTGGTTGTGGTGTAGGCACTACCGTAGCTCTACAAGTAGGACATATCTGCTGCCTCTCCAGCCAACTTCTGAGACAGGAGAAGTGCAGAACATGACCACAAGGTAATTTCTTTGGCCTCATTCTTTCTGCCACCGGATCTGTAGGTTGGCCTTGTGCAGGCGGTACATACAATCTCATTTCTTCTCGGCAGATTATGCAGACATCTTCCCGACCGAAATCCGCTTCGGTAGCGTCCGGATACCGCTCATTCATATCTCTCGTGGCGGTTCGATATCGCATGAAATCACCAATTCGCTTGAAGAAGGACCGACATGTGAGAAAGACATCGCGCATAATATGGAGTGGCAAGCCGTAGAAAATAAGCAAGATGAAAAAGAAGGAGAGGTAGGTAACGAGCTTGAAGAAGTCGGTGGCAAGGTCCAGGTAGAACACCCATCGTCCCTTAGCCTCCCAACCTTCAACTTCAATGTCTGTTTCGTCGATAGGTTCGGCAGCGGCAGCGGCAACAGCTCTATCTCTTTCCTCGGTTTCGCTTGCGGTGGGAGTGGATTCTGTCGGTTGGACATTGTCTCCTCCAGTGTATTGGGCCTGCTGAGTTTGTCGCGCTTGTATCTCCCGAACCGCATTATTGATTCGCTCGTTTCTGATCGCGTCCACTCGCTTCTGTTTCTGACCCCTGACAATGCCCATTTCGATCAGACTCAGAGAATAGCGTGTGGCAGTGCTCAAACTCGTGATGGCAAGGACAGCAAATTCGAAGCCAAACATAACCAGCATGTCTGGCCTGGGCATGTGCAAGACTTGACCAACGACATACTCCAACATGCTCAGGTCAAACAGCACACCCAATCCCAGACTGATGGCCAGCCTTGTATGAAACAGTCCTGCATTGCGCCCTTGTTGTGTGTTATGCTGCTGCTGCTCTAGCACTTCGATTCTGCCTTCTCCTATCCAGCCCCAAACCTTACCGGCCAGCAAGCTGAAGAACATGACCAGAAACCATGCACCAATCTCGCCTCGGAATATGGTCATAGCCAGACATGTTTCTGTGACAGCGAACCAGGCTTTCTCGTAAAGTTGTTCCACCTCGATAGGTCGTAACGGGCCGTAGAGAAACTTCTGCAAGAAGAGGAGAGCTGAACATGCGGTGACGAAGACGAGGTTGCAGAGGATCATCAGATTGGCTGAGGATTGAGAGAGGTATACTGCAGCACTGTAGAAGTTTGGTCTCTGAGCCAACGACTTCAGAATAACACCTCCTGCGAGCGCTGTGGACAAGCCCGCGTAGGCTGCCCATCGCGAGCGCATTGTCTCTGGTGGAGGAGGCATGGTGTTTTCTGTTGTCAGGGACAGGCAGGCCAGCTGCGATGCTGAAGATGAACACGGATAACTATATTACCGAGCGAGCGCGTGTATGAACATGATGCAAAATTTGTCAGCAATTGTGACGGACGGAGAACGGAAGACGGAAGACGGACGAGACAAACACACAGGTAGTGGGCCGCAATGCACAAATCAAGTGCTCTTCTGATGCAAGGACCTCTTACCTAAGGCCAAGATAACGAGTTGTGAATACTGGATATTGGAGGAGATTGAAGACCAAATTCAGTAATGCAGTTGTAGTGAGCGCAGTTTGCGAATCACAATTGGGAACCTTGTACGGAAGCCCGTCATAGGTGTCTTCTTCGGCGACGACACCTTGGTGTGCCTTAAGGCCTTCCACAACCAACACCGTGCTGCAGACCAAGCTTACTGTAACCTTTACGATGTCTATTCTCGCAACTCCGACTCTGAGCGTTCGTTCATCTCACAATCATGAATCTTCACATTTGAAGCAAGCTACTAGGGCACACAAGACCACAACCTCCACCAGGCTACTGCTTCAGGAATAGGTTCTGCTTACTAATTACCAAAGTCTAAAGCTCAATCATGGGGCTCCGGGTGGGTCACATAGTAGGTACCCTAAGTCTGCAATACCCCTGTCATTAGCATTCTTGAGCTATAGCTTCGCTATCGCATACCCAGGTAGTCTCCTAAGTCTGGTACAAAAGTCCAATACCTACATATATGGTCTCATATACCTAGATGTAGAGGGATTCTGTAAGTTCGAAACCTGTTCAATTCGCCGGAGAGCCACGGTAGTGCTGCATGAGTGTTGAGCGGCTACTCTGTTCCCACGAGGCTTACTTTACCTACACAAAACTCCGACACATCAGCCTCACACTTGATTCGAGACTCCGTAATTCAATGTTTTAGTCTCTCATTTATATAGTCTTTTCATGGAACAAGTATATACATACCGCTAATATCCATCCCCATCCTTCCGATTCCGTCCTGCAACTCTTGCTCTCACCTCCGCATCCGTTCCATTCCGGATAGCCTCGATCCGCACATCGATCAAAGTCCTCAGTGTCCTTTCAATATCCTCTTTTAACTCCCAGTTCTTCCCGGGAACTGGAATCTCAATCTTCATCTGCTCTATCTTCTTCCAATCGCCCACCCCATCCACTACCTTCGCTGTAGCCTCCCACACATCCAACTCCTTCAATGCCTCGCCCCACCGATGATGCAGTTCGAACCACTCCTCAAACGCTTCCGCTGTCGTAAAACATATACCATACCCATCACAATAGCACGTTCTGCTATCCGGACAAACCTTTGGTTCCCCAGTGAAAATGACCTGCCAGATATACTCGAACACGCGACCACTGACCCAGTCCCCTTCCGTCGTGTGAATGAGCCAGTTTCTGTACCGCTCGAAGTCGGCACGCGGTATGCTCCTGATGCGCTCGCCGGATACAGCGAATTGCGCGCAACATGGGGCGCCCAGCGCGTCGGGAATGGGTACACCGGGGAACATCTCGGCCCATGCACGTGCTACCGCTACTTCTTCTGCTTTTGTATTCTCTCGATAGCTGCGACCTGGGTAGATACGCTCGGGACAACCCGGATCCCAATGGCAGCGGAGATTCATGTAGCCTTCTCTCCAGACTCGTTCGCTGCTCAACCTCTTGAGTGCTTCTGTGGCTTCGTGGTTGAGAAGTTCGGGGGTATGCCATGCTCGTTGGTGTGCGTGCATGAAAATGTTGATGTCTGGGAGAGTGTTGTAGTTGTCGAGGATGTAGGTCAGGTAGACCATTGCTTCGTGACCTTTATTCATGGGGGTATGAAGGGGTGCGGAGAGATCGTCTACTATGTAAATGTACCGTTCAATATCGGTTGGTGCGACGGAAAGGAAGGTTGTGTTCTCGGTGGCGAGGTGGCCCATTATTACGGCACGAGTGTAGTTCGAGTTGGGAGGGCGGAGGGTTGAGGGTTGGAGACGTAGGCCTGTGAATGTGGTAATGGCACCATTGTCGGGAGTTTGTGGCTGACTTGGCTGAGAATGTTGTGATTTGTCTACAGACTGTGCGAAGTCGTCCTGTTCATCAGCAATGAGCTCGCCCATTCCAACGGACTGGTAGAGGCTTCGAAGAGTAGCATTGTAATCTCGAGTCCTCAGCTGGAGGTAAATTATGCATAGTACTGCTGTAATGATGATAACAGCAACACGCTTAGCAAATATCATCGCATGAAGTGGAGCATTTCATGAGGTGTTGCCAGGATAGAAAAGCCATAAATCGACATCAGAGCCAGCAAGGCCAGAGACGAGCTCAAAATGACGTTGTGGTCTCGGTGAGGACGCGTGTAGTCGTATTCTATGGGAATGATGTCGCTGTCAACCAGGCAAGCCAGGTAAGAAATTATGAAAGAAGAGGATGAATGTTTGCACAGTTTGGCACATATAACGCGTAGACACGTGAAGACGAGATTCACAGAACCCTGAATGCCCCATTAGGAACTCACTGCATAGTTCATAATATGTCCTTCAAATATAGCTGCTGCTTATCTCGCTATTTTCATGCCGCATTCGAACAGTCCAAATGCACCATCACTTAGATTCAGAGTGTATTGGAGATGAAAATGAGACAGTGTGGCTACCTACAGAGGAGCTAATAGTACACAAAAGGGAGAAGTGCAGTAAGATAGATAACCACTGGCAGGGTATATGTTGTGGTCCGTCCTTATGCAGAGGATTGTATCTATATCTAGCAACCTCAAAATTGTGAGCAAGATTATCGCTTTCAATCACTCGTCAATAAGTCGTCCAAATGTTGTTGTTCATGCCACCAATTCCACTCATCGGATGCGTGGAGGCAATATTTCTTCATCAATTCGTTCGTAAAAACCAAGCCAACCAGAAGCCTTAGTCCCAGTCCCGGATGTGTATCCTACTGCGTCGTCGCTCGCACCACGCTTGCTGTCATTCATATTGTGGCTTCATCTAAGCTCTAGCTCCCACGACTGGGCAGACAGAGCCTTTCCGTACAGAACCGAGCGAGGGGTGCACCTCAACCTTTCCCTATCCAGCACGTCAGCTATATCATGGTGTAATGTGTAATGTTTCTTACCTTGTGATGAGGCACTGTAGCCTTCGTGATAGGGCAGGTAGAATTCGATGCTGTATCGATCGACGGGTGATCTGGAGGAAGTATGGTTGTAACCGGTCTATTCAACGTTATTCAACGTTCTGCATGCATAATTTCTTCAGCTCGTGCTCACCCTACGACAGGACAGATCTTGTCATCCATAGCCTGCGATTGTGGCTGCGATACGACCCTCTCAAGCACTGGACAGGCAGATGCATCGTTGGCAGAGGTGCCTGCTGGGATTGGTACTCTCGGGTGTTGAGCCAGAGTATGGTGGTGGTCTGTAGTTGCGTTCGTGATGGGGCATGTCTGGCCTGGCTTGTCGAGGTCAACGGAAGGATGGCTGGGAGGGAGCACTGAATTTGTCGTTCCCACGACTGGGCAGACTTGGGCAGATGCCATATTGTTGGATTGATAACGTATGTGATGGATGGACGGTGTGTAGTTGGGTACGTAAATCACGAAATGAGTCACTGAGTTAGTTGGCTTTATTCGTATAACACAAAGAAGTCTCAAGAGGTTGGTAAGTACACGGTCAAATGATACTTTTGGCACTCATCAATCATTTGACAACCAGGTAGGTTTGAGGCTGTAGTGAACCCCGCGTCCTGAAGTTACCTCGCAACAAACACGCAGATGACCAATGGCTGGCATGAAGTCGAACCTTATGCCAGGCACGGAAACTTGATGCTTTCGTAATGAGTGGGTTGAAATGTTCCTAGATGATGATCGCGCAACTACAAGCTTAACAATGAGCGCCTGACCATTGGCTGTACGCAGGCTGAAAAGCTTCTTACGGGCTCCTTGCTGCTCGTGACCATTGGCAAGTTGCCTGGAATTGGACAGCTTCTACCTAGGAAGTGGGGAATGTCCTGGTTGATTATACTCGGTCAACCACAAGGTACATACAGTACTGTACTTACGAATCTGACCTCGCTACAATTAATGATGCTAGCAGTGGTGCCCAATAAAATGCTAATAGTGAATAGATTAATTCGCAATCCACCGACTTATCGCTGGTCAAGCTCTAGAACTGATGGTGTTACAGGACTACATGTCTACCAAGCCTCGTTTTGTGCAGCCAACCACAACAAATACTTAAACAGACTTCTCTTCAACAACCCACATGAAACTTCTAATTTTGCTTGTACCTGACCTACTTTGGAGCGCCTCGCACCTATTTCCATACGCAGTTATGATGGGTAGGGAAGGCGATGTACAATGCTGCTCGTGAGAGGACAACAATATTGAACCCAGAAGGCAAGCAGTCGACATGAGGCCATGGTGGTGGAGACGACATATGTGGCATATCGAAGCATACCTGGAAGCGAGTTCACAAGGCGTCGTGCTGTCATTCGCGCTACAATGTAAAAGTCCGGCTCGTGGCTCAGCATTCAACTTTCGAAACCTGCTGGAGTGCAGCATGACCAGTCAGAGCCGACACTATTTCTGCTGTCAATTCCTGCAGCATGTCGTTTCGTGTCGTGAATGTACTCCATGACGTCTGATCAAACCACGGTGTCTGAAGTCGTCTCAAGTCAAGATCGCCCTCTCCAATGCTGCCACATCTCCCCCAGCACTCCGCACAGCATGAATGGCCGCCTCACTGAGCTTTTTCCTTTTTTCACGTGCCTCTTGTTCTCTCCTTGCTCTGGTTTTCGAGCTGCCACTTGGTGCCACGTCGTTCAACAGTTTTGAAGCGTCCCTGGGCGTAAAATTCACAAAATCAATCAAACCAAATCCATCGTTGGGTGTCTTGGGCGTCTTCGGTGTACGTGGCGGCCGAGATGTGGACCTATGTCGTGGCGTCTCGGCACAGTCTCTCATTGGTCCAGATTTGTGTATCGATTTTCGCCGGTGCTGACTTTGACTCGGATCACGGCGGCTGGGAGATCTCTGTCGCATAGATCTAGATAACCTGGGAGTTGGGGAAAGCGGCGGTGATGGTGTTCTTGGAGGAACAAACCTCTGTGTTCTAGGTGTGTTGTAAGGTGAACCGTTTGGAAAAGAGGGCATCGGAGGTGGCAGTGATGGGTATGAGGATAATGCATTAATGTAGCTCGATGGGTGTGCTTCATATCCGATGTGCTTTGGGAGCATTGATGACTCTTGAAGTTCAGGCGGATGGTATGGTACAGCAACCCCGATCTTCTCCGAACTGGGATACTGAATGTCTGGTCCGTCATCACCGTCAGAGTTGTGTCGCAACACTTGGTGCGTGGCCCGACGAGGTTGTGGTTGCACCAGCGCAGGATAGTGTTCTCGTGGTGCTTGAATCGGTTGCATTTGAGCATGTGTTGTAGGTGGTGACCACCATGTTTGCGGCGGCAATGGATTGTGCATTCCTTGTTTCTGGCTCTCCAAGGAGGTGATTGAAAATTGAGAGTTGTGAGAGCTGTTTGAGGAATGAAGACTTTCCGTGGTGGTCCAATCTGACATGCTAGGTAAATCTTCTGCAATCCACTGATAAGCGATATCGTCGTGGTCTGGAGGACCTGTGAACATGTTACGACTGGTAGCATTGAGATTACTGTGTAATATCGATGAAAGCTCGTGTGTAACAGCGTGGTCAACGGCGTTTCTCTTGCTGGCAGCCTCCCGGCTCATATTATGCATGGTTGCTGCTCGTACAGACTCCATATGTGTTGTACCGTTTGCCATCAACCTTCGAGAATGTCCAGTATTGTAGTCCGGATGCTCGAAGTATGTGTTTTGTATAGGGAATGGATCCAAGTTATCGTCGCTTATATGTAAATTAAAGTTCTGAAAGTCCTGCTGCCACGCATCCACATAGCCGTTCCTGCTATCGATGTAAGATCTGGAATACATCGGACTAGGAGAGGAAGTCATTTCTCGGAGGGTTCTTTGTTGCCCTACAGGGCTCAAACAATGGTTTTCGTGTGGCCGGCTTAGGAAGGCGTTCTTTGTGTCGGCGAACGCAGTCGACGGTTTGGAACTTCTCAAAGCAAAATTGTCGTTGGCAACAAGGTGAGCAGGGGAGATGTTGGATGTAGGAGCGTCGCGTGCCTTTCGAGTTTTCTCGATCTGTAAACCTGCATCTGGCTTCTGGTTTAGGCACCACAATCCCTTGCGCCAGGGCTGAGTAGGCGATCTTTCGGATTGGCTTGCTCCCGCATGGATCGAGACATGCTCATTTGCTGCACTATATGCATTGAGAGCGAAGTAATCATCAACCTCGTTGTCCTCTTGCTTGATCACATCGTTGTCGCCGTCATCATACAGTTCCCTATGAAAGAACTCATCAAAGGAATTTGGTGCTGGCTGCTCCACCGTTGGAAACAACATTTTCAGAGCATTGTCTTCCGGCCTCAGAACACAATCCGTTGAGCTTGCAAGGGACATGCTGACTGCAAGATCTCAAGCTGCGATGCAGTATTGCATGTGGAGTGATTGCAGGGTATAGGCGCAAGGGGGGTTGTATGCTGCAGCACGAGAACCAGGATCCGGAATATCTTGTATACAAGCCGATTGCCATTTTGAGAATTGCACAGTAGCAAAGGGTAACGACATGGTATTTCGCATTGTTGACCTTGCTTCTAGTCGCTTCATCTCAACGCATGAAAGGGTCATGGCAACAAGCAAAGCTCGGACTGGCGACGAGGACTCGAGGCATGTACATTCGGAGTATTGTTTCTTCGTTCCGGTGGATGAAATCTCGGATAATTTTGGTCCGTATGAAACTCATTGGTGGCTTCTCACCTTGCTTCACTTTCAATAGTCTGTCCTTGGCGCATATTCTTTTACTTAGCAAGTCAAGGTCGAAACTGTACTGTACGCAGTCCTTTCACGCATACACACTCGTGAAGACCTGTCATGTTGCAAGGTGATGTGGAATATTCGGAGTGGATGGTCGATCTCCACGCATCCTATAATGACCTTCGTGGCTGTAGAATGAACAGCTCCGGTTTCCTAACCACAGTATGAATCGTGTAGCGAGACTGCAACACTGTCCGGAAGCCTAGGGGAAAACATGAGAACAATCAGTTGAATCAGAGAGGATCTGTTGATCTCTTGTTCAGGTTTTTGCCTACTGATTCTACATCATGTTGACTGTTCACTTCGACATGACCCTCTTCTCCGATGTCGTTTGCATGGTGGGCCCATACTTACTATTTATCTAGCCTTCTTATCAAGCCTTCTTGCTGCTCGGTACCTGAAACATGACCCTTACCGACAATTTCGCTGTTTGCAAAGGAGCATGCAGCCTACAAATGACGTCGCCATGGAATTACAGATCGAGGCGGAGGTGTATAAGACCTTGCAAGCGGTGGAAGAAGGCAGAGTTACCGCTGAAGCAGCACAAGGCGTTCTATACTACCTGTTCACAATGTGGAAAAGAGACACACACTACCACCAGGATCATCTCTTCGCTCAGGACCACGATCGACCCTGCCAAGCACCGATGAACGGTCACGATACACCAAACCCAGAATCGCGTCGACCTTCCGGCTATTCTAATGCCTCACACTTCTCAAGTTACTCAAGCTTTTCAGGTGCTCCTACAGCGGTAACTTCTTCCTCTTCTCGTAATGACTAGGTACCATTATTTGAAGACTCGAACATCATCCCTGAAGAGCAAAAAGCACGGCACAGGAGGTGTGTTCAAGATGTGAACGACATGGCAGCAAAGCTCACGAAAAGATACAATGGCCCATTGCAGGGTCCTGTCAAGGTATGTACGGGACAAAGGATCACTGTTAGCAACATGGCATTGTCCTCCTCTTTCCTTATAAAGCCACCAATCCACTCACCGAGAAAGTCATACCCTTCCTGCTGTTGACACTTTCCCTCTTCGTTTAATATCGTATGACTCGATTTGGACTTCGGGAAAGACAAGTTGTTCATATTCCCCATACACGGTAGCAGGCTACCAATACTCACGAAGAGCGGCATTGTCAAACACAAAAAAGTGCTCCATCAGCAGGACTGACGTAAATTTGCCTCAGATATTCCGTCCCAATCTCAAACCAGATATGTGCTACGTGGAAGATGTCTACCACACCCGGTGCCACCACTGGTCTGACCGGCCCAATGTCTACCACCGCTGTCCTCAGGCACCGTATTACAGTGCTAACACGGCTCCGGCTCCCAATAATTTCGAAACAAAGGCTGGCCTGCAATCCCTCGCCTATCAATGGGATCCAGCTGCTCCGACACCTTCCGGCGGGCGTGACCGGCCTTGCGCCAACAAAACTTCCTACGGTAGCATGAAAGATACAGAAAGGTTATGCCCGCGCTGCCGAATCGACCAGAACAAGCGAGTGGCAGGCCAAAACGGTATGTGGTTCTCTTACTATTATGATCGTGAGAAAGGAAAGTCCGTGATCAAAGAACGAAATCCAGAGAGTGAGGCAAGCCAGAAGGCACGTGGTGTTTGGAAAGGACGGACAGTTGATCCGTCCACTCCTGCACCACGTAGGACGAGTGCAGCCAGCTCGATCATCATCGAGGAGCCTCCTTGTCCTCCACCTCGTCCGAGTATGCCCAACTTCTGGGCAGCTATGGCGCAAGTTGAGGAACTACAGCGAAGCCGCACAGGTGGCACTCCAGTGCTTGAGCAGCGTTCAAGGGTGAGAAAGGTAATGTAAAAAGATATGGTTGTGGTAAACACGGACATATTGCGCTATAGCTGGTCTATGCGCAATTGGATATGTCGTCGAATTGTTTTCTCGTTGCATCAATCTACTGAAAGACTGCAGCAAGCAGCTAACAAGCATCTCGACAGGTCATAAGCAGTTCTTCGGCAACGATGTCGTTTCTCAATCTCAAGGTCAATCTGCACTTGCCAAGATTGACAAGCCTGGCATCATGAAACAGATTGGCTACTCGGCATAGTGAGTACTCTACTCGTATTGCGTATCACGTGTATGGTCTCATCTCTCTCGTCTTGTCTCTCTTCTCTTTTCCACACAACCCACTTCTTTGTTCCTTTGTTATGCATTCTCCGACCAAATCCTTGTGAGGACCATGTTCTAACAATTCAGCAGTCAACAACTTGTCAAGCTATTCCCTCACTTCGAAGACTTCTATCCGCCTGATAATATGGAGCAGTTAAACAGAGTAACCTCCAACAGCGGATGGCAGAGACCCGAACCTGTCGACGAAGACGAGACTATATCAACCTTTATGTGCGATGACTTTATTCCAAGTTCTGTCGAGGAAATCCAATTGCACCAATTTGGGATTCAATGAAATCCATTATCAGCATTGAGCCATGAGGGTCGTGGAGAGAGTGAAGTGTGCTGCAAGATACTATAATTCTCGAACTCAACAACGGTTTATTGAAATACATCAGTGTGGTCAGGCAGATGCAGAGCTGGGAAAAGTTGCCTCTCCAATCACAGTGATAAATTTGCATAGCACATCATTTAGCTTTTGGAAACCACCGCCAAACACACTCAAAATAACCTTCTCCGTAGTTACAAAGTACGAAATATCAATCATATATCCGAATTGCACCCCTTCTCAACACGCATCCAAAACCAAGAATTCAAGTTTCCTTGCACCACCACATCCCTCACACTGCCATCATCCACCTCATCTCTCCCCTCTGACGTTCATTCCGATACTACACCGTCCAAAAAACAAGCGCCAAAGTCCTCCTTTTCAGGAATATATCCATACACACGCAGAGCAAGTCTACCCTCCACCATCACATCACACATATTGTAAAACATGTGCCCACTCACTACTATGTAAAGACCACATCGACCTCCAAGTACATATGCTCTACATCCAGCCTCCGGTATGACTCACAAAACCCACTATCCTATCTTCGTGAAGCTATGCGTATCTACGTACGTAAGCAATTCAGGTGCTCAGTTTAGGAAGACTGAAAACAAGGAACTCCTGCTCCAACTCTATCTTTGTTCCTTCATGACTTCCCTACATGTCCATGCACCGTATCATCTAGCACTTACGTAGGCAGGTACCTACGTCTCCTTCGTCGATGGCAGCTACGTGCCTTGTATCCCTATCATCGGTAAATAAACGTCGTGTTTTTCGTTATCGTCTACTGTAGTTGCTTTTGATGGTTCCAATAGATTTGATGCACCTACGTACCATATACGTAGTGGTAATGAGTGGATGGAAAGAAAATTGCAGAGTGATTGAGCGTAGACTATTGAGATTACGTATCTATATGCTTACCAACCTACTGTACCTCCGTGTGTACAGCACCTTACCGTTCCAACGTGTTCATCTGTGTTGTATGCAAGTTTCTTTCCACCAACGAAACGACGTATCAGCCTCAGTACAATGAACGCCTGTGCTCCAATGCAAGATGCTTCAGTTCAAGATGTTCCGCCCTCACAAAATCCCGGACCAAGCTAGTGGATGATATATAGCTGCTCGATTCCATGGCAAGACCCTCGCGCATGGGGTTTGATTGATGTTGCGTGAGGTTTGGCCGGATCGTGTTCAAAACCTTATCGTCAATTTCGTAGGCGCTTTGTCGTTGTGATCAGGACTGACTGACTATGCCAAGTCCCTGTCCAATCTGCACTGGCCTCACAGGTAAACTCGAGCTTGCCTTCCTCTTCTCTGCCGTTCTAGGCGTAAGTTGTCCACTACCACCACTGGAACTTGTTGTATCTGCATTCTCGTCCTTGGCCTGTCTTTGTTTCGACTCCGGCAAGTCTAATCGCATTCCGTCACCGTCTGGACCATCCTCAATTGCGCTCCTGTTGTGTATTCTCATGAGGTTCTGTGCCTCATCACTCAGCATTTGCGCATCGACCTTGAGGTTAAAGTCCATCAGGAAACAGAAGCCTACTTCAAGCTTTCCTAGCTCGGACTCTGATATTCCGCCGACTTTGGCAAAACGGCCATGAGGCCACGAAAGGTCTTCGAGTGCTTTCATAGCGACTCGCAACCCCACCAGAACTAAGCGGTGAACGTTACGAGTCGTGACTGGCAGGAGCTTTTCGCGAACCGCAAGGTGCGAGATGTAATGAGATGTTGCCAGGTAGACAGCAGTGGACAAGGGGCAGTATTTGTGCATACGTGCAAGGTAGTGGACAACTTACGCCTAGAA
>Ga0181470_100221_pt1 | contig 14679 bp, 13 predicted proteins | sample InSIn5SAF170_FD_119082 | JGI IMG/M metagenome (GOLD analysis project Ga0181470, IMG submission 119082) | Clean room microbial communities from NASA Spacecraft Assembly Facility at Jet Propulsion Laboratory, Pasadena, California, USA -... ...
GACGTTCTTCTATCTTCTCGAACGCCGAGCATGTCGAGTAATATTGTCGCCTTCTCGGGCATATATGGCTGCAGTAGAATTCCTGTGATGCGCAATGCCTCGGCGCACAGATAAACAATCCTATGCATATCCTGCTTTTGGGATTCTTGTGTAAGCTTCCAGGGTTCGGTTCGTGAGAAGTAGACATTGGTCTACGATCAATTAGCGACAGCAATCCATGATAGCAAAAGCACTGACCTGGTAGATTATGTCTATGGTTGCGTTAAGCGCAGCGGGTACATTGACTTGACGCATTTTCCTCTCGATGTTATCGTACTGCCGCAATAGCAAGTCGCATTGAGAACGGTGCATTTGATCGTTGCGCATAGCGGCATCATTTTGTGCAGATTGGACAGCTTCGCGAATATTCCACTTCTTAGATCTTGTGAGGCGGCTTGCTAGATTACCAAGTTGGCTTTTGAGGTCTTTGTCATATCTGCGGATGATGTGGACGTTGTCGTAACTTGCATCGTCCTTCATGCCCCCTTCCCGAGCTAGGTAATAGCGCATAACGTCAACTCCAAAGCGATCGATTGCGAAGTATGGGTTAACGACATTTCCGGTGGACTTTGACATCTTCTGGTTGCCCAAAGTCCAGTGCGCGTGCGTCAAAATCGATTTTGGAAGCGGGAGATCAAGGGCCATCAGAAATGCCGGCCAATAAATGCAATGAAATCTGCGTGATATTAGACTCAAATACACAGTCGACTGGACTTCTCTGCGAACTTCTTACCGAACAATGTCCTTCCCAATAATGTGGACGTCGGCGGGCCAGCCGCCATGAGAAGCGTTCTCTGGGATCCACGGATATCCTGCGGCAGTCGCATAGTTCAGCAGTGCATCTAGCCAGACATAGATGGTTTGGGATGCATCATCCGGGACAGGTATGCCCCATGTAAGCCTGCTTGATGGCCTTGAGATGGAAAGGTCCTGTAAGCCCTCCGTCACCCAATCGACTACCTGCTTCTGTCTCGTGTAGGGCTGGATCCAGTCCGGGTTGTCTGCATACCATTTCAGCAAAACCTCCTGGAAAGCCGACAATCGAAAGTGATAGTTCTCTTCCTCCGTCCATTCCACCTCCTTTCCAGTCTCGATCGAAGCCATGTGCTTGCGACCTGACCATGGCTCAATGATTAGGTGGACGGCTGATGCAGGATAGAACGTCTCGTCACTGACAGCATACCAGCCCTCATGCTTAGACGTGTAGATCAAATCCTTCTCCTTGAGAAGCTGCCATGCGTACTGAACAGCTTCTATGTGATCAGGATCCGTTGTCCGCATGAATCGAGTGTATGCTATGTTCGCACGAGCTGCCAAATCCTAATATCATCAGCAAAATAGCTATTAGCACGACATGAAACCATAGTACCTTGAAGGTATCCGCGCCCTGGTCGCAGAATGCTTTCGGCTCCGTGTTCGCTTTTTCCGCTGCCCTTTGTACTTTCATGCCATGTTCATCAGTGCCAGTCAGGTAGACTGCCCTTTTCCCCTGGAGTTCTGCGAATCGCTTGACAACATCACCAAGGACCATAGAATATAGATGCCCGACATGTGGAGCAGCGTTCACATAGAATATCGGCGTTGTAACATAGAATGGCTTGTCGGAGTCTGGGACCGCTATTGATGGTGACAATGGTTCTATTGGGGCAGCAGATCGGCGCGCAGCCGTGCTGCTTAGACTGCGTCTACATTCTTTGCAGACCCAATTGGCTCTAGCCGAGCGCGCAAGAGCAGAGGTTGCAAACCGTGATATTGTTTGATGATGCATGGAGAGTATCGGACGCGCATGGTTTCTCAATGACGCGCCCGGAAAAAGCTTGGTCGGCGAAAATCACGGATAATCCTGCCGATATCTCGTGATTCTCAAGTCCTCCCGTTATCAACGACCCGACGACATCACGAACTCCTGACAAATTTCTTTACTTCTAGAGCGCCTGAGCAAAGTTTTGTCCCTGGAATCTTAATCTAAGGACAGATGTGGTTGCACCAAAGCCCCATAAAAAGCTCTGAAAGCACAAGTCCATTCCCCATAACACCATGAGGAGCATCACCACCGCGGATCATCGGGTTCTATTGCTGCCCATTCGCACCAGGGGATTGTCAATGTTGACAGCAATTTGCCAGATATGCGCTAAAACGTCTACCAAAGTAATTGGAATCTCGTTTTTATCATGCGATGAGCCGCACCCATTGTAGCAAGATGGAGGGCTCCAATGCTCTTAAGTACCTGCCACAATCACGAAACTGAAATCAAAAACTGGGCCCGAGATCAGAAAGATAGGTATTATAGTAGGTTTAGGATCACTACGAACGCTTGGTCCAGATTGCATTCACACTCGCTTTCAACATCGCTTTGTCCAGATCTGGTAGGCAATATTCTTATTGAGGTCCAAAACGGGGAAGCAACAGAACAATACGGATTTCAGGTTTGACAGGACTTCAGGGACCATCTTTCTCTCTCTCACTCTCAGTCAATCTTTGGCATTTCTGGACTTGCTTGTTTCTTACATCTGGATACTGTCTTCCTCTCGTCTTCCCTGCTTTGAAGAGATATTCCTCGACTCCAAACAGCGACTTAAGTATAAGTCTGCTACTGCCACCAGTCATGGATAGAGCTTGACAGAGGTTTTTTTGTATTTACTACATTCTCTTTCAAGTAGATCCTATTGGGGCCCTGATACGGTTGGGTCCTCTAAGCTGACAAAAGCATTACACGGGGCTCGTCTCAGAGCTCTTTGAACAGCTCAACGTCTGGCTCAATTTGTTTGTTGTATACTTATTTGGTCGTCAATAGGATCTGGTTCCCATCAGGACTACATAAATTACGACATCGACATGCATTCGCTACCTCAGCTCTTCACTGTCCTTCACCGAGGCCAAACTTCCTGTTTGCAATCAGCAACACCATCGAACCACAAATTCCATTCGAGATTACTGAATGCGTCAGCCATGAAGATCACTACCCTCCTTGCCGCAGCTGTCTTGATCGTCACCGTGTCAGCTGAAGCGGAGCCAATCACCGTCTACAAGAACACCGTGCCAAAGGGCAGAAACCATGGCTGCTATCGCGTTGGCATGCCTTGCAACAAGGTCAAACGTGCCATCGAGGTAGCTACTGAAATCCTTGATGAGCCCGTGGATACCAGCTCCTCTCTCGCTCGCCGTTGTTTCGAGAATGGACAGCCATGCGCGAAAGCTCGTCGTGCCGAGGCGGCCCTCCGTGCGTCTCTGAAGGACGCTGACTTTAACAACTTCGGCGATGGCAAGAAGGGACCAAAGCACCACTTTTGTGAGGATGGTAAGCCGTGTACAAAGGGCTTCAAGCGTGTCATTGCTCGGTCTCTCCCGTTCGTCGAGGTGGAGTCTATTGATGATGTCAATGCCGATCCAACCTTCTGCCACAAACCTGGTCAGCAGTGCGACAAGATCAAGCGCACTGTGGATGCCATCTCGGAAGCTCTTTCCAAGCGTGCGGCTGAGCCAATTACCGTCTACAAGAACACCGTCCCAAAGGGCAGAAATCATGGCTGCTATCGCGTTGGCATGCCTTGCAATAAGGCTAAGAGAGACATTTGCTTCCGCAATGGCCAGCCATGCAACGTTGCCAATCGTGCTATTGACTATTTGGACGTGGCTGCTGCAGATGCGTGGGACTATGTCACCGAGGACCTGCCAGAATCTGAGTATAGCGGCTAGTCACGAAGGTCCGCTCGATACTCTGAGCGCAGAATCTCGTCCATTAAAACTTTTGCTTCTTCGTAGGTGCGACCTGGTCTGGATTATCGTATCACTCTTTATCATTGTTAGCTTGGGTTCGCCCTAGGGGTGTAATTCAAGGGCTATAATTAACATTCTTCGCGACGTCCGTCTATGACACTATCAGTTTTTTGTAAATAAATGATGCTCGAGAGCACAATTGATTCTATTTAGCACTGCTCCACATTCCACACGTTCTCTTTCCATCGTTCACATCAGAACTTTTTTGAAGGTCCAAAATTTAATTGTATGTCGTTTTCATTCGCTTTGTGCGGCAACGAGGCTCGGCGTGTGGTTCATCTGCTGACCAGATTTACCATCTCCTCGTCAGCCGTAAAGCGGCGAACCAACGTCTGCACGGAAGCTGTGTTAGATCGAGCTCGCGACAAGATACATGGCCTTCCTATACAGCAGCAAGCATGGTAACGCGTGGCCAATCGGGGATTTCTTCACCTTACACCGCCGCGATTCCTGCTTTAAATAATACAGCGAGTTTAGGACGTCAAGAAAAGTTTGACCGAAGTTACGCCTCCCATGTCGCAGTCTATCGTCCTCATTACTCGCTGGACGGATCGGCTCGATAATGTTCTGAGCCTATTTCAACCTCTCCACTATGCAGGACGAAGGTTCTTCATAACTTGACTTCTAAGATCAGAGATCGACTGACGCCGCTGGAAAACAGGCACACCGCTGCTTGCCGGGCGAGAACGTTTGCATATTGTTCTGCCCACTTGTTCACCGCCAGGCAAGAGTATGACTCGAAGAAATCTTTCCCAGCTGTGTCACGGACGCAAACGCAAGGAAAAGGATACACAGTCTCTTCATGAGTGTCCACCTGGTCCGAAATGTTGCGCACAAGGCTCGCGATTAGGACTAGCATCAATCTACGTCAGCCTTAACGCCCTCTTTTGAGCCTCATCTCCGATTCAGCAGCGTGAGCCCACGCGAGCTTCGTCACTCCGTTGAGGCCGACCTCTTTTTAAGCAGGTTTAGCAAGCAGATCACTCGGGCAAAGCGACATGGAGAGCACCATACTGTGCTCCTCGATTACCTGGCGCCTATCCCACACTTCTTTCTCATGCTGATGTAGGACAACAGCGACTTACGAGCGCTTACGCAACGGCGAAGGCTCCGAGTGCCTCTGTTCGACTTTCTGCAGCCATCCTAATTCACCTGTCTTTTCACAGGTTGCATTATCTGGTGAGGATTGTTGTGCATGTTGTACAGCAGCGGTACGATATTGGTCAGAAGTGTCGATCTGCAGATTGATGAGCCACCACCACATTGGCCTGGATCGTTTGTTCGAACTGCAGAAGGTGATCCCACGCAGTCATTCTTCGCTGTCATGACATCGTAATCAGACAAAAGAAACTGTCAAGCAAGAGCCTGCGTTCAAGCCTAGCTCACAGCCTTCTCTCGTGGCTTGCGCGACCCCTGACTCTGACACAGTGGAAATGTCTTGCTCCGGGGAACCTCTTCCGACCCAAGTGTAGAGGCAACCTTATACTGGCTGCTGCCCTGAACGCCGTACCGCTGTGTTGGAAGCGATTGCCTAGTACGTCTACGAGTCTCCGCAAAAGCCGTCAATCAATTCGATGCCGGACGTCAGAGCTGCATTTCTTCCAATGCACAGGAGCATGGTGGCCTCTCGACACTTTTTTCCTGCTAATTTGCCTTGTAGCTCTACGTGCAAAGGCTTATTGCTGCATCGTCCTGCTTGGAACTGGTTGGTCCAAGTACTGCAGGGCATTCTCACTGCATTCTATTGTCTGATTTGTATAAATATATGTGGCACAGTCACTACTCACGTTATTCTGGTATGAGACACATTCTATTTCCCTTCTGTCGTGTGCCTCTTCACCTGTTGAGTGATTCAAGGTTCGCTGATTGCATCGAATTGCAGTCAAACAGCAAGACTCAAGTACTAAGGAGGAATGAGGTTACTGACTTTTCATGTGCATCCACGATTTAAAAGGTGAGTAGATGTTCTGAACATTTTTTCATTAGAAAGCACAAAAGTCTATGTCTGAGAATTGCCATGATTTGCAAGAAAGTCTCAATATCTCAGCACATTTACACGATCGACGAACTTTTGAAACCCCTCTTTCACGCACCACAGCAGCACTCGCAGCTTGCAGTGAGTGATCACTTTCGGTTCGTCTCGCACGCAGGCATTGTATCGATACGGCGCTAATCTTTACTGCAGCCATTGATATAAGCCCGGTGACCTCTGGTCACATTTCTGGCCTTCGCTCTGCTTGTTCTCCTCTTCCCACGTCGGATCAGGCGCTTACGCATCCTCCCAAGGCTTGCTCCCACGCCGCTTTGTGAACGAGCTGTCCGCAGCACGTACCGAGACCATGGAAGGGGATGTCCTTCAAAAACGACAACGGGCCAATAGGCTGTGCTTCCCAGCAGCCGAGCCTGAGTTTCGTGCAGCACGCCAGCGCTGCGCGGAATCTTGCGCGAAGTACAATAGCCAGGCCGAATTCGCCTCTCCTGAAAAGCGTGCAAGGCTTTGGCAAGAGTAAGTTCCACATTCTTCCTCACAAACTTTGAGATCACGAATCACAATGATCGGCGTTGTAGCTGACACAGATGACCCAGGATTGTTGCGCCTCGCGTCCAGGATCTAGGCACAGAGCAAGATGCGAACGAGTCGCAAATCGAAAATAACAAAACGATACATCACAAACTAAACGGGAAGAGTGATCCTAGACCCGACATTACCGATGATGAACCCAAGCGCGAGGCTTTCCTTGAGAACGGATCAGCAGCCGCTAAGCCGGCGTCCTCTCATTCGTCAGCCGTTTCGAGCACCAAACGGTTACCACTTGTCTCCACGTCGCCAGAGGGCCGTCCCGCCGTCACTCCACCACCAAGCCCCGAGTATAAGGACAATCGGTCCAGAAATGACATTGGAGATGACGAAGAAGGAAACTCGAGCAGTGCAGAGGACTTTGCAATCGCCGACACGCCTCCTCCTTCGCGGAAGTCAAGCCTACGCAAGCTGAGCCCCACGGATCCGACTCATGACAGCCCCAGCGATCTGCAGGAACACGACCCGGCCATCACCAATCCCTTTATTGTCAACGCCCCCTATGTGAAGCCTCCGGTTTTCATTGATTATGGAACCAATCTTCATATTGGCAACGGCACATTCATTAATAGAAATTTCGTCGTCATTGACTCGCCAGTATGCCACATTCGCATCGGCGAAAGATGTCTTTTCGGACCGAATGTTATCCTGGCTGCAGTAGAGCATCCTTTAGGTGAGTGAGAACCACGTCTCGTGCGCACTGCCTGCCGGGCTGCAGATGGGCGTCGATGGCCCCAATATGACAGGCATGCCATGTGCTTGAACTTAGTCTTCAGACCATGATGCGTTAGAAAGGGCGCTAACAGCTTCAGATGCTGACGAAAGGATATCCCCAATTGGTGCTCCATCGTATGCTTCGAGTATAGAGATCGGCGACGAATGCTGGATCGCCGCCGGTGTAAAGATTCTTTGCGGTGTCAAGATAGGATCTGGCTGTGTTATCGGCGCCGGCAGCGTCGTCACCAAGGTTGGTAATTTTTTTTTTATCTGTGGTGTCTAAGCAGCCGTATCCTCCAGCACAGCCAATGGAACCATGAAAATGCGACGCCACTGGCAGAATTAGCAAGCTGACCCATGCACAGGATATCCCCAACGGCTGCATAGCATATGGCAATCCAGCACGCGTTTCCCGAGTGTGCTCTCCAAGGTTCCAGGCTACTGGCATAGCTATCCACTCTCCCAGCCGCAAGCCAGATCTAGCTCAGCATCAAGAGCGCGGTCAGGATTCCGGCTGCAGTAATGGCTGTTCCTTCCGCTGTTCTGCGAGTCGTGGCCTGCTGCAACGAGGAAAGGACACCGTGCTGCTTCTCATTGGGCTAGTAAGCCTTGTTCATCTGATCAAACATCTGTGACTTGCTCAATCACACGCGGCAACAGCGGTGTTGCCGCGCTCCTGCTGGTTCATGAAGCCTGGACATGACTTAAGCGATTATTAGCGAGGCGTCTTGGGAGACAAATGGCTAGATGAGCCATGAGCATTGTGCAAGGTTATACCTTGCGTTGGACTTCAAAGTTTACAAGCATGTCGTCCCGAGACTTGTCGGCACGACTTTTTTTTTTCACTCTCTCTTCATCATCATGTGGGCATCATACAGACTGTATTACTAGATTGGCATTTTTTCCTCGTGGGGGCATCTGGAGCACAAGAGATGGGTCAAAAGTGTTTCTTCGAATGGGACGTGCTAGGCAACGGGATCTGGTTTTCATCATAGGACTTCATATTCAGTCCAAAATCCTGCCTTACTTGGGCATCTATTATCACGATAATTAGGCACGGATGATCATCAATGCGATCTCTTTCTCTTGCCAGCAACCTAGCAACGGTGATCTCAGACCCAAAGCTTATTAGACTGACCCAAGCACATATGAATCTTGCGAAGTATCGCTGAACCACGTTCTCGGGTCGTGAAGCCCGGTACGTGCTGATATGGTCGCCTTCAAGGATGCTCGGAATGTCCGTATCAGGAGACAGACTGGTCACCTGGTCTCACAATTGCAGACAACAGCGTTGGTCAGCATTCACAGAGATCTGCAGGACATCTGCATGGCATTTCGAATACGGGAGCGTTCCGAGGGCTCGCTGATCTCTCGCCAGACTAGTAAACACGTCGACAAAATGATGAAAAGCATGAGAGCGGTTGCCCGCCGTGCAGCTGTTCGGTTGCAGCGGATCAGCACGCTCGAAAGAGCCAAGACCTATTCACATTTTGATGCTTTACAATAGACAGGCATGTCTGAGACCCAGCGAACAGGTACTACACCGCCTCCTCCAGGTAGCTCCTGAATCTCGCATCGCCCTCCAAGCGACATTCCCTCACCGCATCATAGCAAGCCATCAGCAACCCAGGGAACTTCCTCATCCAATATGCCAAATACCCACTCGGAAGATCACCAACCTTACGCTTCGTGAAATCATCCATATCCGCATAGTGATTCTTCTTGTTGCGCAAAGCACGCAGCAGATCCAGCATACGGTCTCCCGTGTACTTGCGCTGCTTGCCAAGTGAGTCAACGAAGCAGCGATCTAATTCGGACAAGAAGTCGCCTTTATGCACGTTGCGTTCTCGGGCGATGGCCTCGAGGACAAGGAGATCTTGGGATGGCGGTTCGCGGCATTCACGCTCCCAATGATCAGACACATCACACAGGAAGTTGAGGCGTTTAGCGTCTGACCAGAAGAATGGGTGGTTCATCACTTGCGCAGCCGTGGGTCTGTTCTCCGGTTGCTTTGCCAGCATCCACTCGATCAGCTGTCGGGGCTCTTCGGTGGAATCACCCCATTGACTAAGCTTATCGAGCCGTGGCTTGTCCCACTTCTTGATATTGATTTCGCGCTCGACGTGGCCAATATCTCCATCTTCGGCATCGTAAGGATGTGCACCGTTCGTCAAGACATAGTAGAAAACGCAGCCGAGTGAGAAGATATCCACTGCTCGCTTGACGCCAGGTGCTGCCCCAGCTTCACCCTGAGCGGAACCCGAATTCGAGTCGTTCTGCGTAGAAGACTGTGTGCCGAGACCATTGCGGGGTTGGCCAATAACCTCTGGTGCTTTCCATCCAATCGTGCCCGCATTGCCAACAGTACCAACAAGTGTACTTGCATTATCTTGCAACATGCGGCAGAGACCGAAGTCAGAGATGACAAGACGAGGGCCTTTGGTTTGGTTCTTCTTCGGATAAGCCACAAGGATGTTCTGTGGTTTGATGTCTCGGTGGATAATCCTCAAACTGTGCAAATGTCGCAGGCCAGCTGCAATCTGGTAGAGAGAACTGGTCATATTCGCATTGATCTCGTTTAGGAGCCGCAAAGGGCCACCGGCCAAGCCGTCCATTGGCATGCCCTCGCGGTAGAGGTCCCACAAGCTTGTTTGGCAACGTTCGACAGCAATGTAACTATGTCTTTGTTAGCGCTGGCTCATGAGTATCGTAGCATCGGGCGGAACATACAGAAAATCTTTGTCCTTCTCGTGACGGAAGTACCGAACAACGTTGGGGTGATCATCGCTCTGGGACAAGAGCTTAATCTCCTGCGAAGCGAGATCGTAATACTGCAAGAGCATTCGCTTCACTGCCACTTCACGGCCTTCGAAGGTGCCCTCGTAGACAGTCGTGCCGCCACTGCCGTAACCTAGGACTCGGTCTGTGTCAACCTTGATGCTTTGAATGGACAAAGAGTCATCCACATCAGTGACCTTGCCCTCGTTAGGTTCAGCGTCAGGCTGTATTGACTGCTTGGGCGTGATCACGCCGTCGATGATCTGATCCATTTCATTGTCCTTAACCTTCTGGGTCTTGTTTTTCATGCTGCTTGGGCGGTTCTTTTGTCCACCACGACTGCCGCGGTGAGCCTTCTTCTTCTTTGGGGCTAAAGGAGGTGTGCCATCTTCCGTGTGAGGTCCCTGAACTGATTCGTTAAGCTTTTTAGCAGACGGAGCTGCGCTCTCGTAGCCAGTCTCTGCTCCTTCGTCAATGACGCTGGGAGCAAAGCGAACCTTGCGCTCCTCTACCGCCACTGGTTCCAAAATGGTGTTATCTTGTGGCAGTGGCATTTGTGCCTCGACTGTGGCAATTGGCTTCTCTCTGGCCCACACTCTTTCAGAGAGTGATGATCCCGGCCATAGAAGCCAGGCAATTGCTAGAAGGACCAAGGCATTAAAAATACCTTGAGGTGAGATCCATTCCGTGAGGTAGTCGAAAGTCGGAGGAGCGGTGTCAATTACAATCGGCTCTTGACTCGTGTTATCCTTAACAGGCTCCGGTGCTGGCTCAATCAGTCCCAGCTCTGGTCCGGAAATGCTTAACAAATGAGGATCTCTCTCGAGAATTTCATTGAGCGAATGCACACCAACGAGCGAGTTTGGCGTAAGAGACTGGCGACGTTTCGAATCATCGTCAAGACCGTCAAAGCCGTCAAGGAATCGCAAGTCGCTGTAACATCTCGCTCCCTTTGCACCGTCAGTGACTGAAGGATAGCTCATCTCTGACAGGGCGTAGAAGGTGCCAGATTCGGTGCAATTGACGAAAACATTCTCTGTGACGTCGTGGTTGACGAGAGGTGCCACTGGCTGGGGAAGAATGACCAATGGTGTTTCTCGAGTATCTGCACCTTGCGGCTTGACGACGTCGAACACGCGCACCACCGGTGAGGATGAGAACTGCTTCGAGTATAAAGGACTAGGCCTGATCTCGCCCTTACGATCATGCTCTAGGGCAATGATAGAGCCATCGTGGCGCGTGTAGATGTACTTGTTGTCTAAAGTGTCAATGTACTGTCCGACAAGGTCCTCATCTCGCCTATTAGGTGTCCACTCGAAGTACTTGATGGTGCAGACTGTTTGCTGGGTCTTTTGAGATGCGATATTAACCGTGTATTCTGTCCGTCCAAGGTTCAGCGTCGGCGTTGATTCACATTCGTTGTCGTCATCGTCGTCCAACAATGGGTTATTGACTTTTTGGCAACTCTTTTGATCCATAATACCTCCACCAGCTGAGCTGAAATACTTGAGCGCCACACCATCTGTTGCGTTCAGAGTGTACAGGGTGTTTCGCTTCTCTGCCGTGTAAACGAAAGGCATATTGGGATCCTCGTAGGGACTGAACTCGTCTGCCAATTTTCGCACTGTCATGTCCCATTTCTGAATACCACCTCCGGCACCAGGCACGAAGATGTAGATTGAGCCGCCATTACTGGGCTCAACAATCCACATGATGTCCTCCTCGTTGCCCATGCCATCGTAGTCTTTGAAACGGTCCTTTGTGTACGAGACGTCCACCATTGGGCGATCAGAATGGAACTTCCACAGCTCCTTGCCTGAGTTCCTTCCTCTCGCATAGATAGACCCGTCGACAGTCGCCAGCAGGACAAAGTCCTCGACTTCCCAATCTTGCAGTCTCCGCGCACGGACAGTCTGAAGGCCAGCAGAGGCCGTTCCGGCAGCGGATCGCGCAGACGGTGCTCGAACAACAGGGCCGGTTTGGCCTGCTGGAGCCAGAGTCGCTACGGCGCGCTCATCTTTGGATGATGGAATAGGGTGGTGATTTTTTGCGTAATCAGTGCTCTTGCCTTTCCGGTTTGTGGGTGTGTGGTGAAGGCTTTGAGCGTTGTTATTGTTTTGGTGTTCGTTGTTCTTTGGTGTTTGAGTAAGCTGCCTCAGGGCAGCATTCTCCGGCGGTGAGCCTCGAAAGCCATCCTGTCGCGGCAGCTGCTGCTGAGCGGCCGCGCCAAAGGCTAGAAGGGAGTAGAGGGTAAGGCGGAGCGGTCCGGCCAGCCCATCTCGCATCTTGGATGCTGTGCGTGCCTTTTAGAACGCCAGGGTGACGGATGCGTAGGCAGCCGGATGAACAATGGTGGTCACGGGCGGAAGATCTGTAAGGGTGTTAGGAGTCATGATGCGGGGGTCAAATTGCACTTGAGAGTTTCTCACCCTTCCGTTTCAACTTAATTTATGTGCGCGAAGCACAAGAATGTGATGGTGATGGTGGAGGTGGAGTGTGTGTTGTGCGCTTTCAGCCCTTGCCGACCGTTGGCCGAATGAGAGGGCATGGGCGATGTCGATTCCGGCTCTCCTCTGTGTTGAAAGCAGAAGACGAGCAATTGCAGCCAAACTCAGTGAGAAGCAAGAAGTCGGTAGGGAGAGCGTGAGACCGCAGACCCGCGAATAATGGAAGCTAAAGGAAAGTCACAAGTCTGACCCCTTCCAGGTCGCCAAGCGAGCTATGGAATGATCGCTGCGCCTCGAACGGATACGCCGCGCGCCGCCCCGGACTCGATGGAAGGTGCTCCGAAAAGCGTTCAATGAGCGTCTATAGTCGACCTGAGAATAAAGACCGTTGTACAGCTGATGAATTGGAGATGTGAGCAGAGGACGAGAAGCAGAGATTCCGGTCGATGGTACGAGCACTGCTTTGTGCGGCAGCCCAGCCTTTGCTTTGGTCTGTTTCACGTCTCCCAGCTCGCTTGTTTCAAAGCACTGGAGATCCTCAACCTTGCAGCGTAGCACTACAACAGCTTACTGTACATACATGTCTAGTTCTTGAGAACTTTTTATTTTAAGTTTTGCAGCATCATCAGAACCACAGTTCACAACCCACACGCTTTCTTCTCAAACTATGCTTCTGGAACTGGAGCAATCACGGTGCAGTTGAATTTCTCCATTCCCCCATAAAGTCACACAAACAAACGCGCAAAAAGGGTCCATTGGATGCTAGGAACTGACGCATCGGGAAAGATGGAATCACGGAAGGATCGCCTTGCATAACGACTGATCGTACCTGATGAGCCTTTGTAGTACCTTCAGAATAATCGTTTTGTACTTCTATGATCAAAATCCATCAAGCTCTACCATACAAATCTCCTAAAGTATACGACACAAAAAAAAATGTCCAGGCCTTTTTTGCTCGACCCCCACGTCAGATCTGGGCTCAAATCAGGGGCTTGACGCCTCGCGGATGGCGGACGGAAACGACGGATGGCGTGCTTGGTTCTCGAAGCACGGGTGCAAGAGCAGCAAGGCCAGCAAAGTGACATTCCCTATGGAGAGCCAGCGCACAGGGCAGAAGCCATCATAAATGATTCCCATGCTTTGATGGTCAGCTTGCCTAGATCTATCATCACTTGAATCCAAGCCGTCTTAGTGTAAGCCTGGAAGAATTGAAAAGGTCATGAAGAGCCAGAACTACAGCTGCAGCTGCTGCAAATCAACGTTCATGATCTGGAGATGACATACTTTGCCAGCTCCTTCAGTATCTCGCAGCTCAGTAAGGTCTAGTAAGACCCGAAATGATCCCTTCTTGGATTGAATGGAGAAGGCCTGAGCCACGCGCCGCTGTTGTACTACCTGAACGACATACTCTTGACATTTGGGAGCTATCACAACTCGAGACGAAAAAGCGCAATTGCTGGTTGTGATTCAAAGTTCCCTCTGATATGCTCGATATTGATTAAACACCTAAACAGTGATGGTGTTCAAATGTCGATGAGGACCACCACAATGTTATAAACAACAGCGCTAAATATATCGTGTCTCAGACTGAAGATTTGCCAAGGTCTAACTGATGCGGATGTCCTTCAAGCCCGCCTCGAATCTTTGCCAATCATGAATGTATCCCAGAACTGATGTACAATGGCCGAGTGACTTCTCTTCCGGTCGTCCCTTCGGACTGACTATGCTCATAATCATACATTGTAGATAGGGCTACAAGCTCCGCCTTTCATCGGCATATATGCACTTGATGACCCAGTAACTCCTCCCAATGGCAATGCTACGAGATGCACCAAATCGACTATGGTATTATAGTTTGCGCTCTATACGGTTCAGCTTCCTTGAGGTCTTGATCTGTTGTCCATCTGAATTAGCATATGCAGCTCTCCTCTCATTAAGCCAAGATGACACTGCCGAGATGACAACCACGTACCTGTCCACCCTTGGTATTCTGCCCTCTCACAGGCAAGCTCATGGCATGCCGGATCCCTCGATAACTTCTCGTATCTCTTAACCGCTTGATATTGTCTAGCACTTCTCTCCGCTTGTCGTTCTCAATCGTCATCCCCGTCAGTTCGGCCGTCAGATCCAGCAGCTTCTGATTCGGTAGTTCTCCGATCTTCGCCCGTTGGTAGATGTGGTGTTTTGCCATTATTTGCGCGGCAATCATTGGACCGTTGCCGAAGAAGGACGTGAGACAATGCGTCTGTGATTCATCAGCTTGAAAGGGTCTGAAATGTCTCGATATGCTTACGACGAGCTTCGCATCAGGAAAATGCTTTGTGAGGATGATTGAAGGCTGGA
>Ga0181470_100223_pt1 | contig 14636 bp, 13 predicted proteins | sample InSIn5SAF170_FD_119082 | JGI IMG/M metagenome (GOLD analysis project Ga0181470, IMG submission 119082) | Clean room microbial communities from NASA Spacecraft Assembly Facility at Jet Propulsion Laboratory, Pasadena, California, USA -... ...
GTGACGTTTATCATGCTCAGGCGTGTCGCGATTGTCATGCCTGATTGTGCCTTGCGGGACAGTTCTGGTAGATGTCATGGTAGGGCCTACGTCATTGAAGGGTATGTCGGCACTAGACGAGGGAGGGGAGGGAACATGAGTGGTAGGGTGACTTCGATAGCTTCAGAAATCAGCCAGGGTCGCTCAAAGCCAACTGAAAATGGGCAAGCTATGCGAAGGGATTAGAGAAGAACAAGAAAAGGGCCAACAGCAGCTTCATGATGGTATGGTGTCACCCTCATGCACGTAGGCGGAACGTCTGATTGGAGTTAAAGGCGCTGCAAGGTCACGCAGATGCCTCTTACGAAGTCTCACACTCAAAACTGGAGTACTGGAGCCATTATACTAAACTATGTTTTGCCCAGCAGCACAAAGCAATGCATTCTATCGGCGCGTAAATTTGGTGAAAATGGCAAATCGTCAAGTAGTATTAAGTGCAATCCCACCGATGGGCACAGATAGCTTAGTATCTTACAATATTTATCCTAATCTTCTCAATCATGAGCAGACCAGCTACCAGGATTCTGTTGTCGTTACAGTCATACAATAAGGCGTTAGGTATCCGTCAACAAAGGTCTTTCAAGTTGTTTTGTGCAGGCACGAAAAGCGCGATGTTAATCTCTCTCCTGCTGTTACTAGCCCCGAGACCCTTCCCAGCTAAATCGGGATTGGAGTTCAGGCCTGCGAGCCGTAGCCAGCTCGCCTGATTGTGCTTGCTCTCTTGCAGCCGATACCGGCTGGTGGCTTTCTGTCAGCTCTTCTTTGAATCGACTATCGCGACTCGCAGACCGACGCGGGACACGTCCATCAGGATTCGGTGACAGCATCGCTCGCGACATCTGCCCGTTCAGTGACGCCGGCTGCCTCATGCTACCAGTTTGGGAGCTTGAGTGTGAGGAGCTCGCACCATCATTGCGGCCTTGTACGGGTGAGACAGGGCTTAAGATTTGATCGGAACCACTGCCATTCCGCACATGTTGCGTATGGCTTAATCGATCTCGGTCGCTATTTGTGCCGGTGACAGGGCTGATACCGTTGTCGGAACTATTTTGGAATGGATTGCCACTGTGCCTCTGCGTGTAGGGGCTAATGCTGTTGCTTTGTCCTTGACTGATATCTGTAGGACTGTACGCTGGGATCGGGGAGCTATTTTGCCGGAAGTGTTCGGTAGGTCCTTTGCTAATCGACGCTCGAGCTCGATGCGGTTGAGTAAGTTCCACAGGCGAGCGTGGATCGTTCCTTTGTGAAATGCGCGCGTTGCTTCTGTCCGCGAAAAAGGTTGGAGAAACTTCCGCTGCTGCCATCTCGGCAGGTGCAACAGCTGAAAGTTCGAATCTGGAGTTGGAGGAGTCCGAAACCAATTCTGTAGGGTGACGTTTATCGGCTTGGAGCTCAGCCGCCGATGTCGAGACGGAGGATTTTCGAGTTGATAGCTTCGAAAACACGGCCAATAAGCCTGTTCTCTGTGACTTATCGTCTAGCGAGTCCTTGTTTCTTCGTTTCCTTCTAAGGCAACAAAACCAGACCAGAGCGGTTATTATAGCTGCCACAACGGTGAGGCCCACAGCGATACCTGCTTTGGCCCCTGTTGATAGACCTTTCGACGGCATTACTCCCCCAGGACCAGGCCATGTGCTATCGTCTGGCCTCGAGATGACAGCTAGAGCTGGCTGCTCGTTGCTGGCGGGAAACAGCGCTTGAGCAAGCGAGAAGCTATTACGCTCATAGTCCACGGTCAGATATGTTTCTTGCAAGAAAGCACGTCCAATAGTATATTGCTGGCTGCTGTTTGCTCTTCGCAGTGGGAAATAATTGACTTTGGCGTCGCTATAGTCTTCGAACAGTCCTGGAAACGGGTAGGAGAGCTGCAGGTTAAAAGCATCGTAAGATATCTGAAGGGCTATCATCTCTGAAGAGGTCACACCATTGGCCAGTCTGAAAGTAAACGACAGACTCCAGCTATCGAGATCTGAAGGGGTCGTGCCATTTTGAAACGTGTAAAGCTCGATGGCTGAATCCCATGTTAGATTTAGAGCGTTAGCAATATTGTCGCACACAGACTCTGGTAGCCACAAATATGGTGTGCTCGAATCGATGGTGAACGATGCTGCGTCGTTCTGCGACATAAGCGGCAGAGGACTTGTAGCCCAATGCGACGGGACATGAAAAGCGGTGACTTCAATGGATCTGAGTGCCACGCTAGGTATATAGCCTGAGCTCAAGTCAAACCAGAAATTGTTGGAGGTGAATCTGCTCGCATCGATTCCTCCCAACGTAAGCGAGCCAGATACACCTGCGCCCTGATACGACGCGCCGGCTGTATAGCCGTAGCTATGACTTCTTATGACAGAATTGTTCTGAACCAGTGTAGATATGAATGCAAGATGATCGGTGCTGCTGTTGAACCGAGTCTCCTGGACACCTAATCCAAACTCGCCATTCCAGTGACTGATGTCATCCACGACCGCAATGATCTGGTTCGAGGCCGTGATTGTGTCCGAGATAGATATATTGTCGAAACCATAGTCTCCATTGTCGACCGTCTGTGACAGTGCTGAGTATCCCAGCTCATACTGGCCTATGTCTCGCCAGGTCGTCGAATTCTCGGTGTAGAACAGGCCTCCTCTTAAAGAAGCGCAAGTCGATGTGCCATCGCACAGACTCGGCCCGGCCACCCAGGTCTCTTGGGTGGTCGTGCTCGGAAATAGCAGCAGATACTGCTCGGGGGATCCAACCCTTATCGACGCAGCACTCCAAGCACCATCGTATCCTAAAAAGTCCGGGCCGAAGGGAACAGACACTGCCTGAGGATTGTCCGCTTTAGCTTTTGCTGAAAGTCCAGCTATAGCTGCGAATAGTAGTTGGGAGAAACCGCGGCTGTAGGGCGAAGAGCGCATGGCGCAGGTTGCGCTTCAATCCATTCCAGATCCACTGGAAGGGCGCGCTTAATCGAAGGAGACGAGCGATTCCCAGATCACGTTGCTCTTAAGACCTGCTTTCCTTGAACGAGTGACGGAATTCGATAGAGCGACCGACAATTGTGAGGCTTCGCGGGCGATGCAACAGTAGTATCGAACGTCGACCGCATGAGAACAGAACGATTTTCAGCTCGCTTAGCCCAGAGCACCAGAGAGACGCTGCACTGCTGACCTAATTAAGCTGGGTCTCGCAGAAGTTAGGCTTCGGAGCACCCTTTGCGAAAGCGTAACTCAATACTACAGGCACGCTTGGCAGCAACCCGTTTTAGGGCAGCCACCGAGGCATGGAGGCAAGGACGACCTCGATTGCGACTCAAGCTCATATTTCCTGTATGTCTGTATCACAGACTCATACCTACGTTACTTCTCGTACACTTTCTGAGAAACGCTTCTCCTACTTCAGGTATTGATTGAGTCATCGGTTATCATGCCCACAGCCGGACTGGCGGCCATAGAGCAACAACAGCCGAGAAGCTGAAGAACATGCGACGCACTTGTGGCCTGACAACATTTTTTGTCAACCTTGTTTCACCTCTGTGGCAAGTGGCTATCAGGACTGACGAGTCATCGTACTTGAACGCATCGAATGTCACCTAGGCACTTGCTTGTTTATGCTTGCGACAGGCCAGAAGATTGCCACAGCTCGCGGACACATGGACTCCTTGTCCAACTCACTCCAAACCTGACGTGGTCAATGGGTAGACGCTTATGCCTAAAATGCAGTGGCACGGGCCCTGTTGAAGGATTGCATACACAGGACAGAGAATCTCAAAACACCATCCAGTAGAAATTCGCCAAAGTACTCGAACGACAAGCGAGCATGTCTGGATGGGACTTTCCACAGACCATTGGTGCCTTCCGAAGAACGCCTTGTCCCCGCCAGCTCTCCACCGTGCAACGTGCCTTAACGAAAATGCTACTCCATTCTTTGCAAAGGTCAAAATGTCATAGGCAAGTACCGTAATTGTGGGCAGCAGCAAGCTTGATGGCAAATATGACCAAGTCAATATGCCAACGCAGCCGCTGCATGGTCCTCAATATGGTCGCGCAAAAGTCCTCGCTCGCTACTCGTATCTTTCTTCTGTCAGCATAATAAATTGCATGGGGAGCCGAGCGTGTCACCAAAGCAGTTCCTGCGTCGAGAGCCACACCGGTCTGAATAGCAAATCATCGAAACTTACTGCACTCCAAAGTCACCATTTCCATTGTGGAAAGCTTTCGCCCAGTGCCTTGTAACAGAGACGCCATGCACTTACCGTGCGTTAAGATTAAGCATGCCATTCCACAATCCTGGCAATTCTGCATGATCAAGGCTGCTCGTTTTCATCAAGTGGTGGTGTTGGTACTCTACCAGCATCTGAAGTGCCTTTGAATGTCGCGCGATGCGAGCAGATCCTCTATCCATTTTGACCTCCATCGCATGACCGAAACGAACGAGCTAGCCAAACCATATTCAAGATCTGCTTCCATCCTGCCTCTTGGTACCTGCCCAGCCTTTAGCGGCTGTTAATCAGGACATCAAGATCCAGGCGACGCTCTGTACATATGGCCCTGCTCATGCACCCATTCGGGACCTCTATCAGTTCAGGTTCTCGTACGACACTTGGATATATTTAAACATTCGCGACAGTATCAAATCTCTCAAGCTTTGATCCCTCCCTCCTTCATGCAGGCCAGAGACATTCAGCCCCAATTTAGCGAGTGGTTGTAAATCGCATGGTTTGGACATTCTGCTGACAGGGATGACAGATGCCGCCACGGCGTGGCCTCCAGCCATCAGTCGCAATCTTCCGGGTGTGTGGACATGGCGTTGGTTAGTGCACGTTTAGCTCCTTTATTAACTTCGAATCTCCTAGTGGTGGGAGGCCCGGCCATGTCCTGATCTTGGTAAGGATTGACGACGCGACCAATGGAAGTCCCCAATAGCTTTGAGGCTTGGAAGGCTTCGAGTTTGGTCGCGATGTCCACCCATAATCTCCGCCCACTTTGCTTGTGTTCTTCTCTGCTTTGATCAAACCCTTTGACAACGACATTCGCTATTCATAAATCTGTGCTTTAACAACACTTGTCGCTCATTTGCACATCAACAGATCCGAGACACGTTCGCTACAATGACCTCGTCGTGACCGGCGTCGTCGAAACTTTGCCGCTGTCGTGTTGTCCCGTGGGAAGGACCAAGCTTCAACACATTCTCGACAAGCATAATCCTCAGAAGCATCATGGAAGTTCCACTACTATGGTTGTCTTTTGCGGCAGTCGCAATGAGTGTACCGCAATTAGCTGGCAACTTCACAGATTTCGAGTCCCTGTCAAGCACACTCAGCTGTGAAGGAACATCAACCTATGCTTTTACGCCACTCGAGACAATAACAGTCACAGTCGGCGGAGAATACACGTATAGCGGGAACAGTACGCCAACGGACATCTATTACACACCACCGCCGCCATGTTCAGAAGTAATCGTACCCGAAACATTATCAACCACAAGTGAGAAATCGACTTCTGCGACCTCCGAAAATACAACAACCATAACAACAACATCATCCTCATCAGCAGAGCCTATCTGGATGACCAGCTGTACTACGAGCTTTCCCAGCTCCAATATGACCGCAAACTATGGAGCACCATATTCGAATACAACCATCCCTGCAGTAACCTCGTGCACGACAATATATATTTCCGCGAGTCCCGCTCTCAGCGAGACTCATGCCTCTTCTGTCGGCTCTCCTTTGCCTGCACCTCTGGTTCCAACAGAGACATTCCCAAGTGTCCCTAAACTATCGACTGTGCCTGCGAGCTCTCTCGCACCAGCCCCATCGGCGGCCGCTAGCGGCGTAAGAAGTCATGGCACTGCCGTCACCGTAACAGTCACGAAAAAGACGCCTGTGCCTTTATCCCCAAACGGAGGGCCGACCGACGTGGGTCCTACCTTTCCCGGCGGTGGCAGTGATACAATCACATTGGATAGCAAACCGGGATCTACCTCAGTACCCCCAACGAACCCAGCACCGCAGCCCAAAGTCACAAATCCGCCAGGCAACGACAACCAGAACAGCAATAGTCCCAACACGCCGAACAACAGCAACAACAACAACAATAGTCCCAATCCTGGGAACAACAACCAGAATCAACCGACTGGTAACAATAATAACGACCAGAATAATAACAACCCACCAGGCGGAAACCAAAACAATAGTCCCAATGCCCCAAACAACAACAACAACAATAATAACAACCAGAATCCCACACCCTCTGGCAACGGCCTCGGCAGCATCATAAACTCTGTCTTCAACTCCCCCTTCTCCACAGCCGTTGGCGTCGGAACCTCCTTTGGCGGTGCCTCAGCCACAGTAACCCTCGTCGCTGGTGTTCCCGTTCAAGTAGGCTCATCATCGGTCTATATCGGCGGCTCAAACGTCGCGTTACCAACCGGAACCTCAACTGTATTCGTCACGATCGCAGGCCAGACATTCACCGTTCGCCCGAGCGCAATCATCGCCGGTTTCAGTACACTGACGTTACAGCGCCCAGAGAGCATCAGCTACAGCCCAGTGCAAGCAGCCACACTAGCAGCAAGCACGATAACACGGAACGGCGTCACCGTGACCGTTGAACCCACGGCAGCAGTGGTGAGCGGCCGGACTTTCACCATCGGACTGAACGCCCGAGAGACAACGACAATAGTAGGTAGACAGACGATAACGTTCAACAGCAACGGCGTTGTCTTCCCAGGTACCCCAACCACGAACGGCGACGGCGTCGTGTCAACGATACCAGCAACCACCTACCCACCCGCGATCACGACAGCCGCCGCCTACGTCGTGACCACGATCGACCGATTGACGTTCAGCATCGACCAGTCCGAAGCCATCATATCCGGCACGACCTTCCGGATCGGCGCCGGAAGTCTAAACAGCAAGACGACGGCCGTATTCGACGGGACGACGGTAGTGTTCGGACCAAGCGGGATCGTGCTTCCGAGCACAACCGTGAGTCCCACAGCGCCAGAGCTCACGGGCAGCGGTGACGCGTCGACGAGAACAAGCGCCAGTGCGGCTACGCGGGCTGTAGACGGCACGGCCCAGGCAACGGGCAGCGGCGGCGCAGGCGCACGAATTCCCGTGCCGTCTGCATACGTCAGCGTCAGCAACGCAGTCTGCGCGCTCGTCATGCTACTGGCGGCAGGCACATTGCCGCTGAGCTTGGTCCTGTAAAGCGGGCAAGCAAGTATGCATGCTGGCATGTGTTTTGAGTTGAGTTGAGTTCAATTGAGTTAATGAGCGCGGCGTTCGGATCAAAGCACCCATGAAAAGAAGGAAGGCAGAAAATTTGCTACTCTACGAAAGATACCCACCCGGATAATATAGACCGCTGGAACGACATATCTCGCGATTTAGCGCTGGACCATTTTACGACGAGGAGCTTGGATAAGCAAAATAAATCATGAATTAAGCGATGGGTTTTTGCTACGACGAGGGCAGGCGGGATTTTTACGTTCTGGACTCGTGCTGGGAAATGTAGCTTTAATGTAGAGCAGCTTGTGCAAGCACGACTGGACAAATATGAATTCAGCGAGGAGTGTGTTCCTCTGTCATGGACCTTTGATTCTTCTGCAAGAGTGTCTATCTACAGCTTCGTCCACAATGCACTGCCTGGCACATCCCACGCCCTGCCCACCAACGCCATAGCACCAATGGTCATCGTCGCGGCCATGACGAAGTTCACCTGGTTGTTGTCTAGTATATCCCTCCCACTGCCGATCATCCTACTCGGTTTCCCCTCCTCTTTCTCCTCCTTCTCCTTCAACGCCGTGACTAAGACCCTCCCGCCATTCGGCGCCTCGACAACTTTCAGACTCTTTCTATCGACCACGCTTGCCTGGAACGCCGCCCCAAGTACACTATCGAGCACACTCCCCAATGCACCCCACAAGCCAACCGCAAGGACCAAACCCAACTTGTCCGCGAGCGTACCCTCACATAGCGCAGGCAGCATCAGCAGACTGACCAGGCCAACAACCAACGCCCCAGCGAAGCCCGCACCAAGCCCGGCCGCCGTAACACCGCCATTTGTACCCGGCGGGACCTCCCTCAGACTCAGAATAAAGCGTGGCCTCGACGCACTCAATATACCCAGCTCGGAACTCAACGTATCAGCCATGACAGCCGCGTAGTTCGCGACGATGCCCGCCAGGATGGCGTCTCGCGCAGGCACAGAGCCGAAACACCCGCTGCCGCCGCTGCCTATGTAGCTACCCGCCCCTGCGCCCTCCGTGTTACCAAAGCCGTAGATGTAGACATGCGCCAGACACAAGACACTCACGCACGCGCTGTTCGCGCCCACCTGCAGCGCGCTCCGTGGCTCCTGGCCGCCCGCCGTGCTCGCGCTGCTCTTATGCGCCGCAGCCTCCCTCTTCGCGTGGTAGTCGCGCGTCTTGTTCCAGCCGCCGCTGAACAGGGCGCCGAGGGTCGAGCTGGCGGCGGGCCGCGTGTGGCTGCCCGTGGAGGAGAGGGTGAGGGTTGCCTTGCGTTCTTTCTTGACTTTGGTGGCGGAGGTGCCGAGGACGAAGAAGACGAGGAGGAGCGTGAAGGGGAGCGGGGACGGGTGCAGGGCGTGGAGCGTGGCTGTTGCTCCGGCGGCGAGGATACCGCCGTGGGTGAGGGAGGCGTGGGTGTAGGAGCGGTAGAGGATGGAGATGGTTACGGGGGCTGCTATTTCCCAGCGCATGGTTGGGGTGGTGCGGGTAGTGTGGGTGCGCGACTTGAGTTTCGAATGTTAGGTGGTGGGCATTGGATCGGTGTCTGTTCGCTGGTTTAGGGAGGTGATATGAGTTTGGAGGATCGAGTGACTTCGGATATACACGTAGTGAATGACTATGTAGCAGTATAAAGATTGTGTAAGCACGAGGGCGGGTAAAGACGGACAGGTAGAGTCCAGTTTGGCAAGCAGGCTGTTTTGCCGTTCTATTAATCTACTCTCCTTACGGTTCCTGCGTTGTCCGCAGCGGTGGGACTCTGTCCACTCATTTTGGGCGTGTTTGGGATGACGTTGCAGCTGTGTCATCGGCATGTCCCGCCTCCACGTGGAAGGTGCATGGTCGCTGCTGATCGTTTACGTCTCATGTGAATAGATATCAGGATTGTGGCGAGGACCAAACATGGTCACTAGACAAGGTATGGGGCATGATACCTTGATACACGATGCTCTCCAGCTCGTCGTTGCGATGCGCGACGTTCTGCCGCCCTCTTAGACATCTAACCATATCCCCCCGGGCACGATCCCAAGTCCTCGCTCGACGCCCACCCTCTTGTCATCTACACCTCGCTCCTCCCTTCCTGCTAGACTCCTACACCCCCCGCTACCAGCTCCTCTCCTCCACCGATGCCGCCCGCAAGCGTTCGCTCGCCTACTCCCACCTCAGCAACTGCAACCTCTGCCCACGGCTTTGCAGCGTAAACCGGTTCAAAACAACAGGCCACTGCCTGATCGGCTCGAATGTCCTCGTAAACACGATCGCGCCTCACTTCGGCGAGGAGCCCTGTCTCCAGGGGCACAATGGCTCCGGCTCTGTCTTCTTCTCTGGCTGTAACTTGAGATGTGTATTCTGCCAGAACCACGATATCGCCCATCAGCGGAACGGGATGGATTTGACGCCGGAGGAGTTGGCGGAGTGGATGGTGAAGCTGCAGGATGTGGGCAGGGTACACAACATCAATTTTGTGACGCCTGAGCACGTGGTCCCTCAGGTTGCGCTGGCCATATTGGCCGCGAGGGATATGGGATTGAAGGTCCCGATTGTGTATAACACGAGCGCGTTCGACAGTATCGCGTCACTTGAACTCATGGATGGGCTGGTCGATATATATCTGCCTGACTTCAAGGTGTGGAATGATAGTACCTCGAAGAGACTACTCAAAGCGGATAGTTATGCAGAGCATGCGCGGGGCAGCATACGGGAGATGTACAGGCAAGTCGGCGATCTGTGTTTCACGGGTGATGGCATTGCGAGAAAGGGTGTGCTTGTGAGGCATCTGGTTATGCCGGGTAAGGAAGATGAAGGCGTGGAGATCGTCCGATGGTTGGCAGGCAGTGTAAGCAAGGACACGTTCGTGCATATCATGGAGCAGTTTCACCCGCGAGCGCATGTGGGAAAGAAGAAGAGGGGTGCTGGAGAGGAGAAAAGGTATGCTGATATCAATAGGGCGGCGAATGAGGACGAAATGAGTCTTGTTATGAGGGCCGCAAAAGAAGCCGGATTGTGGAGGTTTCAGGAGGCTGCCAGGCATGATGGCTTCAACATCTGAGGATGACGGGGGAGGTCACCCTTCCTTCGAAAGTGATATCAAGCCTCGTAGGTGATCCGTGCGTTGTCATTGTCCACGTTTGCAAATGGGGTGAAGCTACGAGGACAAGTTGGCTGTGTCACCGGACAGTCAGACCAGACCGCTTTGTTCTCCCTGACTGAGCATCTCATCTCATGTAGCCTACAGTTCACCAACATCCTTCTGCCATATCGTGCCAACACCTGCAGAACCGAAACCAGTCACAATGCAACTACTCGTCAAAACACCTTCACAAGCCAGCAACATCACTGCGCAGCCCACACCAGGGGCCCGACCATCCTACTCGAAGGCATACCAGCAACAATCACACCTACTCCGCGAACTAGGTCTGCGACATGCAAAGCACAAGCACTTCCAGCAAACTCTGACCAGCAAGCAGACACAGCTCAGCGTTGTCGCATCAGATAAATGTGAAGTGCTTTCAACTAAGCTCCTCAGGCGACAAGTTCAGTCTTTAGACTACATTACCCGGAAATGCGAAGAGGACATCGCCACTCTGCGATCTCGATTAAATCTGGACATGGTGCCAGTAGACGATATGGATGAGGCGGAGCAGGAGGAGATCAGCTCTGCGCTTCTGTCGGCGAGTTCCGAGGTCATGGGCTTTGGGATTGACTGGCCCCTTTCGGGTTCTTCGGCGTTTGTGCCTGCGGGTGGATATCATGCTGCGCTGGATCAGGAGATTGCCGAGGAGCTGGAGAAGGTGAGCCTTGAGGCCGTGGTGGACGGGGATGTCGCGGGGTATGTGCCTGCGAAGGGGTGGGAGAGCATGTTGGGGACTTGGGTGTAATTCTGTAGGAACTAGTCGTCTTTGAGCTTCGATCACAAGCGACCACATCGTAGGTCCATAGCCTTGATCACCTTCATAGCTACCAGCCATTTCACGGTGTGAGGGATATGGTTCCGGACACAGCAGTGCAGCTAGATCGCACCTTTTTTATCAACCCTGCTCCTGCCACCAGTAACTGGAGAAACGATTTGCTACTTTGGCGGTCTTCCATTTCTTAATTGGCAAGTTCAATAGTCTCCAGATTCCCCCCTGAAGTCGGGGCTAATTCTCGCTCCTCTATGAGTCTATCTATCGCTGGTTTTCCTCCACTCACGAGTGAGCCAACACGAAGTCGATGATTGTGATGTTTGGGCCTTGCCAGTGTTTCTGGGCTCGCAAAAACCACAGCCCGATAGCCACAACCAAGACAAACGCCATGAACACCCCACAATAGTTCATATTTGCGCCTGTAACCGGCAGAGTCGATGGGAACGGCAAGAACACAATCATCCACAACGTGTACACCATGGCGAAGACGTTGACGTATGCTCCCCATCTTCCAAGATTCCACTCCCCCAGCTGCAATCCAGCCTTGGTCGAGTACCGAGAGTACAGCATACAGCCGATGGCAATTGCGTACGCGATGTAAAGAGCGAGCGATGAGAGAGAAGTGATGCCACCGAATGCTACGTAACTCGAGCTGCCAATGTTGAGCAAGCACAAGAGACATACCAAGACGACAACCACCCAGACAGAACGGATCGGGACTCGATGTTTCGGGTCGACATACGCAAACTGCTTTGGCAAGTAGCCGTCTCGAGCCAAAGCCCTACAACACGGTCAGCACTCTCGCCTCTAAGGTTATGCATGTAGTACTCACCAAGTCAACCTAGAAACAGAAGCAATCTACATCGTAGTTAGCACTCTGTCCTCCAAGGTCGTGTGTGTAACATACATTTGCGAGATTGATGGAAAAACTGATCAGAAACAACCCCGTCACCATAGCGGTTGTGGCGGCCGTTGAGCCCGTGACAGCTTGTAGAATGGCCACAATCGGACTACTAGAGTTCAGAGCATCTTCGACCGAGCCCATTGAGACCAGAATCACCATGACCATTACATATCCAAGGACACCGTTCATGAATATCGACCAGAACATGGCCCGAGGTACAGCTGATTTCGCTTTTCGCACTTCCTCGCTCATGTGGATCGCCGAGTCGAAACCTAGACAATGTCAGCGTGTTGACGAGGTTCAAGTGAGCTAAAAATCACCTGTGAAGGACCACACGCAGGTCAACATGCCAAGATTGAAGGCAATGAATTGATCCTTCCAACCTGAAGAGGTGTTGCGCTGAGTAAAGACGAAACCTGCGTTGTGCCGGCTACCCATGACCGCCAGGACGACCACGAAGACGACGAACAGGCAGATGTGTAGGATTCCTGCCACCATCTCCACCCATGGAATCAACTTGAAGGCGTACATGTTCATCGCACCCTGGAAAGCACACATCGCGATGACCAGCAACGAGGTGTGCCATCCTTGCGCAACATAACTCGGATTATTCAGGCTCACGAGTGATTCGAGGAGAATGACGGTAACGTTGGCAATTCCTGCAAGCAGGGAGATATATCCGAACCAAGTGAACCATCCTTGCATCCAAGTCGCAAACCTCCTAATTCGTGGAGGAGCGAGATGCCAGGTCCAGTGGTATTGGGCACCTGCGATAGGCTGTATTGAAGCCATCTCGCCGATGGAGGCTGCTTGAGATATAGCGCCGAAGAACACAATCAAAATGCTCCATGCGAAGGTGTAAGGACCGCCATTATACAATGCGAAATACATGTTGCTGGGAGAAGGTCAACTCATGTCATTCTTGCTATCAGTACTGTACATACGTGCACATTCCTTCCCTAGATTCACATTAGCTGATGTTCATGCCTGGTCTTCGAGCAGCACGAACCATAACCCCATATATGTTAGCGAGAACATGAAAATCTGAGCCGTTGAGAATAGCCGTCGTACTCTTGTCTGGCTCTCGATTGTGGCAGGAACAGGTGCCACGGGCCTTCCTGCATGCTTCTCATGGACCCGGACGTCAACAGCCTTGTCGTGGTCGGTCATCTCGTACGAGCTGTCGTTGTGGCCCATGTTGTTGATAGTGATATGATCCACAACGTGTACACCATGGCGAAGACGTTGACGTATGCTCCCCATCTTCCAAGATTCCACTCCCCCAGCTGCAACTCCAGCTGAGACGATCACTGTGTAGCCTACTAGTATGTTCTTTTCCGTCTTCGGAGTTTCGGACGAGATTGTTCAACTGAAGATGTCTTTGGTCCACCGATATTTTGTTGTAAGATAGTTCCAACCCGCACAAGACGTAGCTTTCCTATCGAGCTATGGCAGTAGACAAGAAAGGTCGCTGGCAGGAAGGTCGTGAACAGAAACCTCAATGGCGGACGCTATGCTCCACTGACAGGCACATTGAGTTCAGCTACCTCCCCTAAAACTAACCCTACGGAAGGACCGTTGGTCCTTCCGCAGCGCAATATGTTACTGCCAATTTGACCAATGCCTGACTCCACTAAAACTTCGCGTACTCGATACTGCAGCTATTTCGAACCGCTTAACTAACCCACCTCGCTAATCCAGCGATAGGCGAGGCGAGGATGTGTTGAAGCAATCGGTCGGACGTGCGTTTCCGCAGAGGAATACTATATTGTAAAGCTTTAGTCTGCTCCTAGATCTTCTAGAGTGTATTCAAATCTGACGTGCGTAGCTGCACCTGTGTCAACGGGCACCTCGTTAAGGTCACTCTACTCAGTCATTGTGTTCAGCACAGCAGTGATTCCTATAGCGTGTCGAGGCTCATCCCCGAACATGCAAGCCTGCGGGGAGATAGATGGCCAGCGTGCGGGGCTTTCCGGGTGTCGGTTAAGTGCCATTTCAACCCGGCCATCTATTTCCGACACAGATTTGCTGGAAAGGGGTCAAATGTGCCAGGGTGGATCTTCTTAAACACCGACTTTCGACGGTCTCGTGGCTAAAGCATGCACTTTCAGCAACGATCCGCTGCCGCGGCATGGCTCAATGATCGTTATCGCACGGGCACTGCCAGCGAAATACCTAAGCTCAAAACAGCATCTGTTTGCATTTTTCATCCTGCTTCGATCTGTAGAAGGCTATCCTCGCATGGCAAGTTCGCGGTTCCATTTCGTCCCGAACACACGCGCAGGTGTGGGTTTTGGTGGGTCTCTTAAGTTACAACTTTGATGTACCCTGGCACCAAACCCACGCGGGCCACTTTTTTCTACAGTCGATGGTCCGATAAGATTGGCGTGTATGGGAAGATCGGGATGTTGTCCGCATTCGATGCACGAGTTTGGAGGTTCTTCCTTCTTCCTTTGCCTTTTACACACTTCGAACTATTCTTTTCGTACATTGGATTTAGTGCTGGATCATATCACTATCAATATACCCAGCTCGGAACTCAACGTATCAGCCAT
>Ga0181470_100111_pt2 | contig 14622 bp, 15 predicted proteins | sample InSIn5SAF170_FD_119082 | JGI IMG/M metagenome (GOLD analysis project Ga0181470, IMG submission 119082) | Clean room microbial communities from NASA Spacecraft Assembly Facility at Jet Propulsion Laboratory, Pasadena, California, USA -... ...
CCATGCCACATGGCCCATGGCCATGCAAGCCACCCCAATCCCTTCAACAGCACCGCAGCGAACAGGCCCCGGTCCCACGAGTCGTCTAGGTGCAGAAGGGCAGGCCGTCCGTCGCTCGTGCTACTGGTAGTTGGGCTGGTAGCTGGGCTGGTCCCCTGTCGACGGCCATGCCTTCTGCCAACCACGCTTCTAGCGTGCCTGTGTCCCGTTAGTTACCTACCCAGTAGAGATCGCTCAGTTCATCCCCCTCCGCATGTAGCATGTAGCATGGTAGTATCCGCTTGAGAGCGTGCTTCGCAGGGGTTGCGAGGTATCTCAAGCCTTCTCCCTTCGCCTCGCCGCGGTGGCTTCAGCCCGTTATCAACTACCGCCTGCCATCTAGTCCTGTCTTCCACTGTCAATTTCTCCCCTTCGTCACTACCGCGCCGTCTCCTACTTCCATCCTTACCTAACCCAAGCCCCCAACTCCGCCCAGGGTCTCATCCTACTCAGAATCCCCCTCGTTGTCGTTCGAGACATTCTGGAGTTCTTGCCAAGGTGTAGCGGCCCTGTGCTCTGAAACATAGCTACGGAGCCGAAGGGCAACTGCTATTTCATCTAGATCTGGTCCATATCGACGGTCTCTCAGAAGTTGTCCGATCGCCGCCCCATCAAGAAGCCCTCCACTACAGCGCACCCCGATTCCAGCGCGCGAAACCTAAATCTTAGCTCCCGAGCAAGTAGAGGACTTCGAGGAACAACGACAACCAGGGAGTTGGTGGTAAAGCATAGCACAAACTCGATCGGAGCAGTCCCCAGCATTGTCTCACCTTACACAATGTCTCACTCGGGCGCTCGTCCGCATTCGCGCTCCTCCCACTTCCACCTCCTCTCCGGACGAGGAGGAAGTCGGCCATCGTCAGTGAAGGAAGGAATCACACAGCATCCGGGCACCGCACATTCCATCAGAGCCGGCGTTGGCATGCTGGACCTGGAAAGAGGGCGAACACGGAGAGACAGGACTTTCGTAGGTAGCGAGTGCGCAGTGTGCGAAGAACCACTGGAACACACCCTTCGCGGCGAACGGATACTGCAGCTATCTTGTGGCCACGTCTCTCACGAGGCTTGCTTTTACGAGCTCATCCGCGAACTCGAATCAGAGAGTTGTCCGACGTGTGATGCGCCATTGGCGCTGGATTCGAATAGAGGAGGCAACGTGTTGGATATCGGTGGGCTTGCACCATCACTGGGCTCACTCCCATGCATTCGGCTTACCATGTCACAGGAAAACTAAGCAATGCGATGCGATCGGCACAGAACGGCGACATGCAGGATCTTGGGCGCTCTCAGAACACTCCGGTGCCATGGGACGCAAGATCGATGCAGACGGTCAAAGGTCCTGTCGAGGCTACAGACCGACTACGACAATACCAGGAACCTAGGGAACTCCACCAGCGAAGTGACAGCCAGACAACCGATCCGACATTGCGACATGTGAGAAACGACAGTGGTGCAACAGGTGCAGATTCTTCGGCTGAATATGCGGATACTCAGCGGAGACACGATTACGACGTGCAGGCGATGGAAGCCAGTCTCAGCAGTCCTCGCGTCGTAAGGAAGAATCCTATACCACCACCTATTGTTACAGTTCGTAGCGAGTTTCCAACCTTGAACCGGTCTCGTCAACAGCAAAGTCTTACATGCCTGGTTACCATTGAGGTACCTGTGGGAAGATGGACGCCTCTACCGGATGACACCCAGAGCATACCTCCACTTCCCTCCATCAAGCATGAGGAACGATACGGGCGTTCGAAATCTCCGGCTCCAAGCAGGCATCTGGAACAGTCGCCAGAGTCTTCTCGAGTTCTGGATGAGCTTACTGAAGATTTGCATTCTCGGGTGGATAATTGGCATGGTTTGGACTTTTCGAGGTATGCAGCCTAACGTGAGTAGCTTCCTCGCTCGAAAGTTAACAACAATGCAGATTCGGCAAACTTCGTTTACATGGTCAAATCCGAGTTGGCAAGGACCGGCAGTCATGGCAAGAGCTTGAGTGCTATCTCTTCTCCGAGATGTTGATATGCGTTAAGGAGAAAAGAGTGCCTCACCAAGTGCACCCCTCATTACCAAAGAAGAACAAATTTACGTTGAAAGGCTCCATCCTGATCAAGAAGCACCTCAAACAGGTTGAATCTTTGCCAGGTACATATCAAAGCCTCGACCCTGTTCTGATAGGCGGCTCTAACCCAATCGTTGCAGACGAAAACGTTCTAACTCTCAGCCTCTCTGTAACCGAACTACCCTCATTTCACCTGCAATTCCGAGACCGAACACAGCTAGACGTATGGAGACGCGCACTGTTTGACATCAACAACATAGATCCGCTGCCAAGAATACCAGAATATGAACAAGAGAACTACACCAGTGCAGACGAGGATGACTACAAGACACAACAGAGTAAGAGAATGTCTTCGTTGAGTTCCTCGTACGGTGTCAGGTCAGCCAATACCGCGCCAACAGAGTACACGAGTTCTCGCGCCGGCGCACTGGAATCAAGATTCCCACCATCCATGCATATCGCTCTGGACATTGTCGTCGTCGTACCCGTATCCTCATCAATGCAAGGTCTTAAAATCACCCTTCTCCGAGACGCGCTCAGATTTCTAGTCATGAATTTAGGTGAAAGAGACAGGATGGGTCTGGTCACGTTTGGATCAAGTGGAGGCGGAGTGCCGTTGGTGGGCATGACAAACAAGTCGTGGAGCGGCTGGTCGAAGATACTGGACTCAATCAAGCCGATTGGACAGAAAAGCCTCAGAGCAGACGTAGTCGAAGGAGCCAACGTCGCTATGGACCTGCTCATGCAGCGAAAGTTCAGCAATCCTTTGGCGAGCATTCTGCTAATCAGCGACTCTTCCACTGCGGACCCGGAAAGCGTCGACTTTGTTGTGTCAAGAGCGGAGGCTGCTAAGTATACTAGGACTCATCTGACTTTCTCTAGACGCCTGCTAACAACCATCAGGGTAGTCATACATTCCTTCGGTCTAGGCCTGACACACAAACCTGATACGATGATCGAGCTGTCTACCCGTACTAAGGCCTCATATACCTACGTCAAGGATTGGATGATGCTCCGCGAGTGTGTCGCTGGCTGTCTAGGCTCACTGCAGACTACATCACACCAAAACGTCAAGTTGAAGCTCAGGCTGCCCGAAGGATCTCCTGCCAAGTTCGTCAAGATCAGTGGAGCGTTGCAGATCACCAAACGTGCCACCGGCCGTGATGCCGAGGCAGCCTTGGGTGATTTACGCTTCGGTGACAAGAGAGGTACATCCGCTGCTCGCTTGTGGCTTGTGTAGGAACATAGCTAACACGATCACATCCAGACATCCTCGTCCAGCTCGCCATAGTCTCCGACAGCGCCGCCTCCGAGCAACTCCCCCAAGACCCCTGGGAAACCATCGTCTCCGGCCTGGAAGCACTCGGCGGGCCCCTCGACCACGAAGACCAGCGCAGCCTCTCCGTCGAAGAAGTCCCGTTGATCCAAGCCGACCTCACCTACGGCGACATCCTCCGCGACGGCACAGTCGCACACCTGCCCCGCCCCTCCCTCCTCGCCATAACCATGCTCCCCTCCGTCGGCCCGTCCAAAGCCGCCGGCCGCGCGCTCACCCCGCCCATCCCGCCCCACCCCTCCGTCGTCCAGCGCCGCATGGAGCTGCTGACCAGCGACATGCTCACCCGCGCGCTGACGCTCGTGAGCCGCGGCCAGCACGAGCGCGCCCACCACCTCCTCTCCGAGACGCGCAGCATCCTGAAGGGGCTCGGCAAGGGCGGCCTGCCGCCCCTCCCGCCGCACGCCTCCTCCTCCTCCTCCGCCGCACCCTCGGCCGCCGCGACGCCGACGGCCAACGGCGCCAGCGGCGGCACCCCCGGCGAGCGGCCCAACCCGCTCGACGCCCCGCTGCCGCTTCCGCCGCACCAGCCCGACCGCCGCCACTCGCCCTCGCCGCCGCACCCGCACGCCGACTCCGCCGGCCCGTTCACGCCCGCCGCCGGCATCGACGCGACCACGATGGCCGCGCTGGACGCCGAGCTCGAGGCCAGCCTCGAGTGGATCAACCACCCTGCCGTGTTTGGCCGGGACAGCCGGAAGGCGGTGCTGCAGGCCATCGGCGTGATCAGCAGCCAGCGCGGCTACACGTTCCGGACGCCGGCGGAGAGCCTGTGGGCGGAGCGGATCGCGGGGGTCAAGATGTTGGGGGAACGGAGCAGGGCTTGGAGAGAGGTCGGGGATGAGATTGGGTTGACGGAGGAGTCGTAGTGGGGCTGTGAGGGTTTTTTGTCTTTCTGTTTTGGGTGTCCGCATTGTTTTCTTCTCGGATGTTTGGATGATTCTCATGAGTGTGGCCTTGCAGGATAAAGAGCTATTTTGGGATGACGTTTTTGATGTACAGGATCTGGACTTTGAAAGATATCTTTTCGGTCGGTCGGGGTAACATCTAGCTGCGATCAAGCCACCTTTTTGGCTTCTTCCGGAGAGCCTGATGTGGGGCATCAAGAGCGCGGATGATACCATTAGAGCGTATCCATTTGGGGGTTTGGTTATGATTCGTTTCCGAGCGGGATGCTCGTGGAAAAGGTTGGCGCATTTTGCAGTAGATACCATTTCATGTACAGCTTCGATTCATATTGTGTTCATACCAATCGAAAGACACGAGCGCCTAGACTCCGCTAGATGCCCACGTGAGTATGCCTCTACCGAGAGTGTTCTCGAACAACTCTGTCCAACTTGCAGGTCATCATGCCGTCAACGCAGAGCTGATTGCTAGAACCCCCATACCAACGAACGCAAATATCATGCAGAGATTCCGATTGTGCGTCAGGTCCAGACTCTCGGAAAACAGCTGCAGAGCTACCGACGCCATGATGCCAGCTAAGCGCACGGTGTTAGCCGAAAGGCTTGATTGCAGATGCAGAACTCATCGACTCACCTGTGACTGCGAACATGCCGCCGTACACACCCTCTCCCGGCGCGCTACCACGGCTTCCCGCAAGCTTGAACCACAGTGCCGCGACCCCGGCACCGAGCGGCTGGCTGACGCCACCCAAGACCGAGCTGATGGCGACGGCCTTCCAGCGGCTGTTGATAGCGAGGTAGAGTGGCAGCGCCATGGCGAAGCCCTCGGTGATGTTGTGGATGAAGAGAGCGAGGAAGACTGCGAAACCTAGTTTCGGATTGGCGTGGTTCGTGGCATAGGTGATGAAGCCCTCCGGGAGCTTGTGCAGCGCGATGGCGATGCTGGTTTGAAGGCCGATGGAGAGGAAGGCGTTGGTCGGGACGTGATGGTGGTGGCCGTGGGCTGAACCTCCGTCGTGCTGGGAGGTGGCAGCGGTGGAAGAGGTCTGTGTCTTTTGAATGGCTTGCGAATCGTCTGTGTTCGAGAGAGTGGGGGTTTCAGAGTCATCATTGGTAGTGTGGCTTTCAATTTCTGCTGGAGTCGAGCTTTGGAGGGTCAGAGGCGCATGTTCATCCACGTTCTGCAATAATAGCGGCTGCCGCTCGCCAGAGAGAAGATCGCTCCGGGGTGCCGTGACGCTACGACCGAGTGCGTGGGGTCGGGTCACGCTTGACGCGGGAAGTCTTGTCCCACCTCTCGCTGCGACGTTCTTAAAACACTCCTGGCCACAAGGTTCTGAGTAGCCGTAGCACTGCCCGTTTTCATCGCAAGAAGCTTTCGAGCCGGTGACGAGCTTGGAAACTCGAGTCGTCAGCGACGGCCTTCGAGCAAGAGACGGCTGCCCGTCCTGGTCATTCTGCGGGGCATTTGTGCCATGAAATGGCTCGCTGGTTCGTCTCGTGCCTTCCAAAGACGGCCTCCCTCGCCATCTTTGGGAGTGCTGTCGATCCATGGCTCTTCTGCGAGCCTCGTCCTCACTTTGCTTGCCATGCTCACTCTCGGTCATTTCAGGCTGCTCCTCTTCATCGTGACTGTGGTCACAGTCGACCACATGCGAAGGCATGTAGCGATGCATGACGCGTGAGAGAAACTGAATCCCAACAGCACCTCCCAAAAAGCACGCGACCAAGGTCCAGGCAGCCGCTTTGGAAGAAAAACCGCCATCCTGCAGCGAGCTCTTCGCGGACGGTAACATGCTGTACAAGGAGGAGAAGAACTGGAGTTTCTATAAGTTTGAAAGACTAACCACATGAGCTGAAAGATCTTACCATGACTCCAAAACTCAAACTCAAAGACGAGGATAGAAAAGCGTTACTGTCCTGGATTCTAAAATTTCTCTTGCCAGGAATGAGGCGAACCACCAGGTCTATACATATTATAGCTGCGCCGAATGTACAGGCTTAAGTCGACACAACTGTCAGTATGTGAAGAAAGCCCAAACTGAAACTTCGTACCTATGCCGCTCATGGCGGTCATGATCCACCCCCGCGTATCATTCTCGAGCACCATCTTGATGGCGGTGAAGGATTGCCCTTCTGATGACGCTGTCCTGGAAAGTCTGAATCTGAGCGTCCCTCCGTCTATCTTCGGCAATGTGAGTGCTAGAGCATATGTGTGTTCAGCGAGATAGCAACAGCTCGGATTGTTTTTACGCAGAGACTACAGGATTCTGAGGTTGTCGTGACGTGCAGACAAAGGATCGAGGGTCATGCGATGGTTATTGCTTAGCGCTGCTTAGTCAACATCTTCAGGCTTCGATGTCAGTCACAACAGCATCGCATCTCCAATGGGCTGCTGCATGCGCTTGCACGTGGAAGGTTGGACGGACGACGTTTGGTGTCACTGTAGCGGCACAGAGCTAAGTAATGTTATGTCAAGTCGCTCTTGTATCCCTGGCGGTATTTTCGACGATGCCTCTATTACGAGCCTATTGAGCAGTACGTTGAGGTAGGGCATCAACGTTGTCGGGTTGTCCACGAGTATATTCTGCTCGAACATATTCCAGTACTTCCCATTTTCTATCTCAATGCGATCCAGCCATCACTCTCAAATAGCAGTCACGACATGCAAGACAAAGGCGTCAACTCTGTTGCGTATTGAGCAGCCACCGAATCCTTAAGCACAACAGGACCGTCCAATACAACGACAAGTGATAAAAACACATTGTCGGCTTGCGCATGGCAGGTCTTGATGCGTTGTCAAGGTACGAGACGTGAGAGATACGAGCTCTTAGGTGTCATGATCTTGGCACAACCTGCCTCACGATCGTAGCTTAACAACGTGGTGTTTATTCCGTTCAAACAGGCGATGCGAAGAACTTCGGGGTGTTACTGATAGGCACGCACACAGGAGCCGCGTTTCAGCTGTCATTTGTGGAGGCCTCGTGCTACCTGGAACAGTCAAGCACCCAAACCGCTCAGGCTAGAGTACACGGTAGCAGGGCTGTCTGCCAGAAGCGGCTGACTGCATCAGAGTATTATATGCACAAAACCACTGCGTGCGCATACTCGACCTTGAGCTCATGCCACTAAGTGCATTAAGCATGTGGACGATCCTCCTCACCAGACGGGAGGCTGCATACATTTATCCGTTTTCACTATGCTCTTACCCGTCTTTGAAGGCGGCTCAACTGCGGCGTCTCTGTCACGGAACAATCATCTGCGCTGTCAACTTGAGAGCATTGGCTCTCGATTGATATGATCCAGACAGCCTTATTCCGTGACACACAGCAGGACCTGGCCCTACGGTCTTCACATCCCGATCACGCATCATGCCGTGCATACGATGGCTTGTCGGCCATTGGATCCTGCCAATTCCACGGGAGCTTGCATCAATGTGGACTTGGGCATTGACCCGGACCACGCTCCTTCTTTCTTCTCCTTTGAAGAGTAGACAGCTGGACAGAAAAGATACGTGTACACGCCGGTGTACAATTGCATAACAAGAATGGCCCCACCTAGCATGCCTTGAGTCACCGTTCAGATTAAGCTACGCAGTCCTGCCCTCATCTTCCTCTCTGACTTTCTCTCCGTCTCTTTTGGGTCATTGTTCCAAGAAAGAAGCTTTTGCTGTTGTTCGAAGTCAATGCCGTCTCATCAAGATCAGGCATCACTTCACGGGAGTGATAACTCAAGCTCGTACGTGTGCCTTGTTTTATTTCCTTGTTCTTGACGGTCGACCACTTCCGTATCCACACATTGTCACTGAAAATTCACTCTCCACTACCAGACTGACCTCCTCTTCACAGTACTCAAGCTCACTGCCCAAGCTCTCTCCGGACGGCGCACTCACATCACCGCGTGAGTGAAAGCTCCAGCAGGCGAGACAACGCCCGGCGTGCGCCACTCGATGTCCAAGCCTCGAAGCCTTCCCTGACCGCCGCCGATCTTGCTGCACAGAACGCTTACCGAGTACCGCATTCTGACGCCAGTACCGCGCGACATGCGAAACGCCTTCAGGACGCCGCGGCGGAGCTCGGCTTCAGCATGGAACATAACGCTGACGCGGTCGGTGAAGGAGGCTGGGAACAGATGTCGCCAATGGAGAGGTGGCAGTCAAGCAAAGACTTCTACGAAAAGCTTATGAATGGTGACCGCAATATACATCACAGTGACTGGACGGAGCTTTGAATGGAACCTCTGTGTATATAGCTTGTAGTTGCTCCACTACCAAATTCTGCTGCTCCATCATGTTGACCTCAAATACAGCCGTGCCTGTCATCGATGGGTTATATGGCCGATCCTGCAATCCTGCCGTCACTGGTTCTTGTCGTAAGTGAGCGATGTGCGTGATGTAATGTATATGGTTGAAGATAGCAGACAGTTGTGACATCCACGAAAACTGCCAATACATCGGTGATGGAGAAGATGAGATTCATGTGACAGGCATGATACTCGCTATCGGACCAGAAGCTTGTCGCAGGAGCTACCAGCTCTGATGAGTGACTGCGTCGTGCAAGTTACCTTCATTACGATGCCGACATCCTGCAAGGCTCCCTCATGATTGACTAGGATATTGGATCTCCAAGCTACTGCTATTTCTCCGGGCGCATTGATGTTTAGCCGGACAAGTCGTAGTGCATGCTGCATGGCATTCGTTTTGAATATTCGTTGATATTGCGCGATTCAGAACCGCCATGGTCAACGTTGCTAGTCTCCCGGTTTGATTTGACGTTTGGTCACCTTGGTTATTTCACGTAGAGCTTTGAGCCTCCCCTCCCTTGTCTCACCAAGATACAATGATGCGACTGGCCATGCGTGAATAGATCCTTGCTCTTCGTCAACATGGACTTCAGCCCCAGCTTTTTTCAGTAGTGCAATGAGATCACGAGCCTCAGGTCCGAGGACCTCTTCTGATCCGAACAGGAACAGCCATCCTTTCGATGGACTCGCCCTAGCCCAGCGCCCAGGGTCTTTGCACCTGCCTGGCGATACCATAGGATCGTCAACTGACACCTTGGTGCCAACATATTGACTGCCATAGTGATGGAGGCTTTTGGAATCCAGATAGTCGCTTGATGTATTCCTATTCTTTTCGGATTGAATGACACACCAGGGAGAAATCATTACGGCAAGACCTGGCAGTCGGTCCCGGTATTGCGGATGATCGCCAAGATAGAGCATGAGACTCAGCATCAGGGTCGCGCCAGCGGAATCCCCTCCGACACAGATTCGCGATGAATCCTCTACAACCGAAAGGACGTGTTCATAGCCTGCAGATGTCTGCTGTAGCTGAGTTGGATAGACCGCGTCCGGTACAAGGGTGTACTCCAGAGCAAACAATGCGGGATTGGAGTATCCAGCCTGCTTAAGTAAAGTCACCCAAGCTAGCAAAAACTCCATGTAGAAGTAACTTGAGCCCATGGAGAAGCCACCACCTGCAACAAACAAGGTAAGACGTAGTACAGCAGAAGAACATGACATACAAACGAACCGTGGCAGTAATACACAACAATATCAGGCTTACGAGATTCGTCTAGCGTAATCCACATGCCTCTGAAATCATCCTTCTCTGTTTTAGTATCACTACTCTGACGTGGAGGTGTGGATCCTCACTCTATTGATCTCCCGCCATGGTAATGGTGATTTCAGATACCCATGTCGGAGCATTCGAAACTGTAAAAACGGTAGAGAAACAGGTTTGGAAAAAAAGACTCTGCCAATGTAGGCCGGCATATTGGCAAAAGCATATCGAACACATCTAATGACAAAGTCCTGGAATGGCGTGGCTTTTCGCACAAAAGGTGACCGCTTGTTGTATGGAGTAAAGTATCTCTCTTTAATGAACTCATATGGGTTTTGTAAGACTATAAACACGTCAACATCGTCATCAATCTCGAAACTCACGTAGAAGCCGCGTACCAAGGAATGGCAAAGCACCGGTGACCCATCGGACGGTTGTAAATAGTCCCACGTGTATGATTAGCTGAGGCGTTAGAAAGATGAGAAAGACGATGCAGTCTATGTATGATATCTGGTTCAATATCATCGCAAGCAGCGGCCCAGAAACGAGTGTGAAGAAGCAAGGAGATGTATCTTGCACATAATGAGCATGCTGTTGATTAGTTAGCCGTTGGGATCGATGATGATAGGACGCTAAAAGCTCAATAGAATCCCAAACGGCTTGATCAACCCGACACGAGGTAAGACGGCAGACTAATTCCTCCCTAGGCCACTTAACTCTAGAGACTGGCAATCAGATATTGTGATCAGACACTGCAAATATGATGAGGAAGTCTGCAAGCTGGCTCGACACGTGACGTTCGTTTTGCCAAGACATCTATTCGCATCAAAGTGCGACACCTGAAGACTTCACTTAATCTCCTCGCAACCCGTCCGCTCATGCAAGCTGTTTCTCTCCTTGCTCCATAATCCTTCTCCTTCCGTACTCAGCCAGGTTCAGTGTGCCGTAATGCCATAAGTCCAACGAGGCTGCTTGCGTGATACCCGAGAGTGAGCTCACAGTCAGCCTACGTAAGCGTTCAATACGTGACTGCTATCCAAGCAGCTCAAAGCGCCATGGATTTCGCCAGGTACGTCTTTGGGCTTGGAGCATTGTCTTGAACATGTCTGACTTCTTGCGCGAAGTTCTCTTACACAGGATGAGATTCCTATCAAGCTACGATGCGCAATCTGCAACAAGTTGGTAGTCAACGCGTTCAAGCTTCCTTGCTGCGATCAGTCCATATGCGAGAGCTGTGAGTGTTTGTACCATCGTCAAATCCATTCTCAAGCCACTCTTGATAGACGCTAACTCAAGCAAGGCCAATCCACATTGCCGGAAACATGTCCCGTCTGCGCTCACAGTCCTCTCTCGGCCGACGATTGCAAACCGAACAAGTCTCTGCGGATGACGGTGAAAGCCTTCATCAAGTCCGAGGAAAAGAAGAGGGAAAAGGAACGGGCCGGAAGCATCGCGGTCACGCCTGCAACTCCTATAGAGCCAGCGGCTCCGGCGACAGATATCGTGGAATCGGTGGAGCAACCGGTGAACGTACCGGACCAGCAAGTGTCGGACGGCGGACGAGCTACTGCAGTCCAGGAGGGTGAGCGGCAAGGCGAAGAGGGTGGAGATGAGGCCGGCGGCGCTCAAGCTCCAATCGAGGTGAACACAACATGCAACTGCCCTCAAGCTTCATTAACTAACGTGTAGAACTTGAACGATCAGCCAAACCAAGATACCGCAGCCAACAGTGCGGAGCAAGCAACGGCTCCAGAGGCGGCAGTTGGAGAGAATGCCGACAGGAGTGCTGAAAAGACAGGCCAGGATGCCCAGATGGGCATGGTTGGAGCACCCTACGGAGATGGCCAAAACTTCGAAGCATGGAGCGGCGGCCAGGAACAAGGCGCAATGTACGGCGGTGGCTTCCCCTTCGATGGGACACAGGCTGGATTCTCTGGCATGGATTGGACCGGTGCCAACGCTTTCAACCCCATGATGCAGATGCAGAACATGCAAGCTGGCAACTGGAACGGCTACCCGAACATGATGGGTATGTTTTCGCTGCTACCCCTACTAGATACACGCGATGCTAATACAGTGTATCAGACATGTCCGGCATGATGGGCATGAATCCCATGGGCATGCAACAAGGAATGTTCGGTGGCTATGGTGGACAGGGCATGGGCATGAACGGAGTGAACGGCATGAACGGCATGGGCATGGGATATGGAGCTGGATATGGAGGATGGAACGGGCAGCAGATGAGTAATGACTTTGGCGCACAAGCTGGCTATTATCCCGGAGGTGGATATAATCAACAATCGCACCAGGGGCATTTTCCTCATCAGATGCATCAGCAGCGATACCAAAAGCATAATTTCCAGAACCAGAATCGTTCCCAGGGTCAAGGTGCCTACTCGCAGAGAGGGCATGGCCCGCGTGGGAGCTTTGGCAGTGTCGCAGGTCAGAATCACGGAAGCGCCCAGTTCCAAGGACAGAACCAGGCTCAGGGTGCCTCTAATCAGGCACCCTCAGTTGATGACGATCCCTTCTCCTATCAGCTGCCTGCAGGATTGCAAGGCCAACGCTCGTCGCAACAACCATCCGTAGAGCCTACTCAGCAGCAGACCGAGCAGACAGCACTCGCTCAGGACGAGTCCGCTACTAAACCTGTAGGTTCCGCTGAGCAAGCCGATCAAGAGGTTGGCGAAGGAAAAGATGCTATCAATGTCACTGCGGAAGGTGAAGTGAAACCCGATGTTGAAGATACTACCAATGCACAGGGAGACTCAACAACCGATCGTAAGAGTGGAATTGATGCAGCAGCCGAGAGCACTCAAAGAGAAAAGTCACCACAGGGCGGCACCTTCAGCATCGACAGCACACATTACGGCGATACTAGTACGAATTTCGACGTTACGAGCCACTCAGGCATGGATATGACAGCAAATCCGATGATGATTTCCGTACCTCCGGGATCAATGACGCCGATTGGGACACAAGTTCCTTTCGATCCAGGTATGCAAGCGTCCCCGCCCGTGAACATGATGCCGGACTACTCAGCTCGTGGCCGAGGCGGCATGCGCGGTGGGTTTGGGCGCGGAGATTTTGCGTTTCGTGGAGACTTTGGAGGTCGTGGTGTCAAAGGGTTCGTTCCAAATGGCAACTATGCCGGTGCCGGCGCCCAAGGCGGAGACTATACCGTCGTAACGCCGGTGGAACCAAAGGGACAGGGTGTTGAAGGCGCACCAACCGGTCCGAAGGCCATGCGGGAGGGCTTACCGAATGTTGGGTTCAGAGGCAGGGGAGGCTTTCCAGGCGGGCCTGGGAGAGGTGGACATGCGGTGGTGGCGGCGGCGGCGGCGTCTGTGGATGGTACATATTCCAGGGGAAAGAGGTATGTATCTCGATACAACCGCTGTCTCTCAACACGGCTAACATACAGTCATAGCAGATCACCAGAGCGGGACCGGTCCTACTCAAAATCACGCTCACGATCCCGGTCCAGGTCTCCATCCCGCAGACACAATCACAGGCACCGCCACCGCTCGGCCAGCACTGCCACAGAATCCGAATCACGTGAACGTCGGCGGGAGCGTAGACGCCATCGCTCGTCGCGCAAGTACGACGATGAGGAAGACGAGGCTCGGCCTGACGGTACCGAGAATGCGGCAGAAGCTAGAGACAAGACCCGAGGGGACCCCTCGCGCGACTCGTCTGTAGAGTCATCGCCCCGGCACCGCAGCAGTCGACACGACAGAGACAAGCATCGCTCGTCCCGTTCACATCGTGACCGGAGCCGCGAGCACCGAAGACGCAGGCACCGCTCAAGATCCCCTCCCGCTGACCAAGACGTGGATGCGGATCGGACGAGCGCAACCAACGAGGCCGAGCTCCCCGACTCTGAGACCAGCAGCAAAAGGAAGAGCCGAAGCAAGAGACGCAGGGATCGCGATCACGAAGAACGACGCGACCGAGATCGTGAGCGCGAACGCGACAAAGAAAGAGAAAAGGATCGAGAAAGAGATCGAGACAGAGACAGAGAGCGCGACCGCAAACGCTCCCGCCGCGACCACTCCGCCGACCACTCCGACGAAGCCCGGCACCACCGCTCCTCCCGCCGCAGCCGCAAAGAAAAAGAGAAAGACAACGACAGGGACCGGCCCCGCGACCGCCTCCCCACCGACAAAGAGCCCACCGCCCAAGAACCCGAGTTCAAAATCCAAGGCCGCTCCAAAACCGCCCACCCGGCGGCCCCCTCATCCGACACGGCCTCCATGCGCCCGCCCACCGGGCCCAAAGCGGCTCGCCCGCCCCGCGGCCCGGCCGCCCAGCGCGAGCGCGAGCGCGAGAGGCGGTCCTCGCAGTCGTCCGCCACCACGGCCACCGCTGCGGCGGCGCCGGCGCCGGACCCGCACACCCTGGAGCGCGAGGCCCGCAACCGCGAGCGCCTGCTCAAGGAGCAGCAGCGGCGCGAGTCGCTGCACTCGTCGTCGTCGTTGGCGGCGGCCGCGCGGCCGAGTGCGCTGGAGCGGAGCGCGTCGGAGCGGGAGCGGAAGCGTGCGCGAGAGGAGGTCGATGGGGGTGGGGGCGCGGTGGGAGTGGGGGTCGGGGTGGGGGGAGGTGATGGCGGAGCGGGAGGACGGGATGGGGAAGGGGGAGCGGGAGGGGAGAAGCCGTTTGCGCCGCCGACGGGGCCGAGTGCGGAGCGGAAGAGGCGGAGGATGGAGGGGAGGAGGGT
>Ga0181470_100227_pt1 | contig 14596 bp, 13 predicted proteins | sample InSIn5SAF170_FD_119082 | JGI IMG/M metagenome (GOLD analysis project Ga0181470, IMG submission 119082) | Clean room microbial communities from NASA Spacecraft Assembly Facility at Jet Propulsion Laboratory, Pasadena, California, USA -... ...
CGGGGCTTCTTTCAAAGGTATAAAGCCAAGTATGAAGTTTAATGGCAGCAACATAACTGTAGATGCTGCTGGTAAAGGTACTGTAGAATTCGTTGCTAGAGCTGGGAATTATGATAAAGACGGAAACTCCAAGCAGAATTGGACAGGTACAGTTACATTAAAAAGCCCAACCACTGGTCGTGACACTACTTACACTCTTAAAGAAGAGTTTATCGTGGCCAAACCAGTTATTCAGGTGCAATCTGCTTCGGTTCAGGCTTTATATTTGAACTGCGGAAACGAATTGAATATACAGGTTCCTGCTCTGGGATCTACTTATGATCCCTCTTTTACAGCTTCAGGGGCTTCAGTTTCAAAAGGTGCAGAAAAAGGTTTAGTAATGCTTGTTCCTAATGCAGCAGAAGTAACTTTAAATGTGAGCAGTGGTGGTAATGCTATCGGTTCCGAAAAATTCAAAGTGCGCCCTATTCCTAAGCCCACAGTGGAAATTTACTCAGGTGGCCGGCCAATTCCTTCCAAACAAGGTATGCCAGCTCCAGGGCCGAGATCGTTGGAGGTGAAAGCCATTGCCGATGAAAGCTTTAAGAACTTCTTGCCTAAAGATGCGCGTTACAAAGTAACAGCTTGGGAAGTAACCTTAGCACGTGGAAGCCGGCCGGTGTCTCCTCCTCAGACCTTTACTACTGACCAGATTTCGACAGCCAGTATCATTGCTCAGGCTAAACCGGGTGATCGGATTGTAATCGAAGTGAAAGAAGTGAAGCGTATGAACTTCAGAAATGAGGTAGAAACGGTAAAGATGCCTTCTATTGTATACCAAATTCCTTTAAACTAAGGCTCTTATAAATAAGTAGTGACAAATAAACGAATCATGAAAAATCTACGTAAGGTATTGTCGGCAAGCCTTCTGTTGCTGGCTGGTTCTTACACGGGCGTCATAGCTCAGGAAGATAATAGCCGCGGATACAATCCTAACTCCCTGCGTCCGATCCACGAATCTGACATTATGTTCAAACGGACGGTTTGGAGAAGAATGGATCTGAATGAAAAGCAAAACAGGCCTTTTTTCGCCACCAACGCGGAAATTACTCGCTTCATTATCAACGCGGTGAAGGCTGGCTTGCTACAGCCTTACGCCAATGATTCGTTGACAGTGAAACTGCCGCTGGAAAAGTTTATCGAGAATTTGCAGGTACCAACGGCCAACGCTGGTCTTTCCGAAGAGGAGAAAAAGGCAGGTTTTAAAGATGAATCGGATAGTGGTTGGGGCGCTGCTGAACCCGCCCCGTCACCAACTCCTGCTGCGAAAGGCAAAAAAGGGAAGAAAGGTGCGGCAGCAACAGAGCCCGCTCCGGTGGTTCAAGCCCCCGCTCCTAAGCCAGTTATTATGAATGAATTTTTGCCCCAAGAATTGAAAACGTTGGAGATCAAAGAGGATATTATTTTTGACAAACAACGGTCGAGAATGTATTACGATATCCAGAGCTTCACGATTGTGATTCCAGGTGATAAATTCGAAACGGGCTTGGATAAACAAGTTGCTTCATTCAAGTACAAAGATTTAGCCAAGCTATTTAAGGATGATCCTAAAGCAATCTGGTTCAATTCGCAGAACAACAAAGAGCATAAAAACCTTGCCGATGCGTTTGACCTGCGCTTGCACCACGCACGTATAGTCAAAATATCTAACCCGGATGATGCTTTCCTAGTTGATATTTACGAAGGCGGCAGAAAGGGCTTGATTGCCTCCGAACAGCTAGAAGAACAACTGATGGAGTTTGAGCATAACCTTTGGGAGTTCTAAAAGTTTGCAACTAAACAAGTATAGAAGGGAGGAGGCATTTATGTCTCCTCCCTTTCTGTTTTCTCTAAAAACTTGTTGATTTTACTTGTCTGGGCCATCGGTAAGAATTGACAATTTAGGCGAGAGATTTGTCAAAGAAACAACTGCAAAATGAAGCCGTTTATAAGTAGAACATTTGCATAAACATAGTTCTATGAAATACTCAGAAATAGGACAATCAGGTCTGCGGGTAAGTGAGATTAGTTTTGGTTGTATGTCCTTAGGGACGGACCACGAACTGTCTAATAGAATGTTGTATAAGGCATTAGAGCAAGGAATTAATTTGTTTGATACAGCGGATCTGTATGAGAAAGGACAGAACGAAATGCTTGTCGGCCGGGCGTTCTTGGGAATTCGTCAGCAGGTTGTTTTAGCGACCAAAGTAGGTAACGAATGGCGCAAAGATGGAAAAGGCTGGGACTGGAACCCAACAAAAAAATACATTCTACGAGCGGTAGAACAGAGCCTTAAGCGCTTACAGACCGATTATATAGACTTATATCAATTACATGGGGGCGCCATGGAAGATCCAATAGATGAGACCATTGAAGCCTTTGAGGTTTTGAAGGAAGAAGGTAAAATTCGGGCATATGGTATTTCTTCCATTCGGCCATCCGTTATTCGTGAATACGTAAAGCGTTCAAACATTGCAAGTGTGATGATGCAATACAGTTTACTGGATCGTCGGCCGGAGGAAAGTTGCTTAAATTTACTTCAGGAAAATAAAATTAGGGTTTTAGCAAGAGGTAGTTTAGCTAAGGGATTACTCATCAATAAACCTGCTGTTCCTTTCTTAAATTATACTGAATCAGAAGTAACAAAGGCCGCTCAAACGATTCAACGTGTGGCTGACGATAATCGAACTCCAACGGCCGTTGCTATTCGTTATGCATTGCACCATCCAGTGGTTGCCTCGGCAGTCGTAGGTTTACGGACGGAGGATCAATTGGCAGCAGCTATCGAAGCAGGCAAAAGCTTCCCCCTTGACCAAAAAGAGATACAGCAATTGCAGGCTGCTATTCCAAGTAATACGTATCAGGAGCATCGCTAAAAAGCAGCACTAGTTCATCCCTTTGATTACCTTACTAGTCAATACGAGATAGTTCAGAATTTTCTAGGCTAGCAAAAGCGCTAATAAGTTGAAAAGCCCATTTTTTTCTATATCAGCTATCTGCAAACATTTTTGGATCAAAGAACTCTGTTCCAGGGGTATTTAATAGTGGCTCTTCCTCCAAATAGGGTAGTACGAATGATGATAGAGCAAAGGCTAGAAAAGTGCTTAAGAAGAAAATATGCAACTGAGCAACTATCCTGTATTCCCGAGGATCATTAATGAGTATCAAATAGGATCCAGTGTTTGACGATAAAAACGTAGGTAATTATTTTGTTTTTGATTTGATGGCTTTCTAATTTTAAGGCAAAAAATTGTCCGATTTTTACTAGGATTTTTTATTTATCTCTTGTGTCTAGGGAGCAATGTATTTTTATATATGATTTTAATTCGCTTCTCTTCAGTCAAATTACTTTTTTCGCAGTATTCATTTAAACCATCTCATATTAATAATGAAACGTACACGAACGTCTGCTACATTTCTATTTTTGCTATTCCTTTCTGTAAGTGGCTATGCTCAACGGATTAAATTAATGGAAGGCAACCTTTCGGCTCTAAAAGGACAAAAAAGCATTAATACTGAATTCGTATATGATAATATGAAAGTCGGTAAATTTGATAAGGAAGAAGAGTATGTATCCTCCAAAAAAGAAGAATTGAATAAAAAAGAAGCTGGCAAAGGCGATAAGTGGTCACAAGATTGGGTGGATGATCGGAAAGAACAATTTGAGCCCAAATTCAACGAACTGTTCGAGAAAAGCAGTGAAATCGATGCGGGCCCCAAAACGGATGCTAAGTATACGCTCATTTTCAAAACTACCTTTACCGAACCCGGATTTAATGTAGGTGTATGGCGTAAAAATGCCGAAATTAACGGTGAAGTATGGATTGTGGAAACAGCTAACAAAAACAATGTAATTGCTAAAATTTCAATACAAAAAGCCCTTGGAAGAACGTTTGGTGGTTACGATTTTGATACGGGAGGAAGGATTTCCGAAGCGTATGCCGATGCAGGAAAGGCACTTGGCAAATTTATCCGAAGCGAATCTTAAATATCAATATCCTATAAAGTAAAGCGGCCACTCTTTAAAAAGAGTGGCCGCTTTACTTTATAGGATAACTTACTAGAGTTTAACAATACCCATATTTAAGAGTTTAAATAAAAAACGGCGTAAAAGATTTAACTCTTGCGCCGTTTTTTATTTACAAAATCAGGGGTTTAGTTTTCTACTGCCGCCGCCGCTGTTGGCTCAGCGTATACTTCAGCGGTTTTCACCGTTTTAATAATCCGGGCGGCTACTTTATAAGGATCAGCAGCTGAATTGGGACGGCGGTCTTCCAACCAACCTTTCCAGCCCCGTTCAATGGTCGCAATCGGAATCCGGATGGAGGCACCTCGGTCAGAAATTCCGTAGGAGAACGTATCAATGGATTGCGTTTCGTGTTTACCAGTCAGGCGCAGATGGTTATCGGCACCATATACGGCAATATGCTCTTTGATGAAAGGAGCAAACGCCTGACAGATTGAGTCGTACGTTTCTTTATTGCCAGCCGTACGCAACAAGGTGTTGGAGAAGTTCGCGTGCATACCGGAACCATTCCAATCCAGGGCGCCAAGAGGCTTGCAGTGCCAATTGATGGCTACGCCGTGCTTTTCACCGATTCTTTCCAAAAGGTAACGAGCAACCCAAATCTGGTCACCGGCTTCCTTAGCGCCTTTAGCAAAAATCTGAAATTCCCACTGACCTGCGGCAACTTCAGCATTGATTCCTTCTACATTTAGACCTGCTTCTAAGCAGGCATCCAAATGTTCTTCTACTATATCACGTCCAAACGCGTTTTTTGCCCCAACAGAGCAGTAATATTGACCTTGTGGAGGAGGAAAGCCATTAGCCGGGAATCCTAAGGGTTTGTTCGTTTCCGGATTCCACAAGAAATATTCCTGTTCAAATCCAAACCAAAAGTCGTTGTCATCATCTTCAATAGTAGCTCTGCCATTTGATGGATGCGGTGTTCCATCTGGGCTTAGCACTTCACACATCACCAGATATGCATCTTTACGCTGAGGGTCCCGGCAAATAAAAACCGGCTTAAGCAAGCAATCGGAGGAACCACCAGGTGCCTGCTCGGTAGACGAACCGTCGAAGCACCACATTTCGCAGTCTTCCAACTGACCACTGAAATCTTTTACAATTTTCGTTTTGCTGCGCAAGCTTTGGGTAGGCTTATAACCATCCAACCAAATGTATTCTAGCTTTGACTTTGCCATTGGCGTAAGTATGTTATGGTGATATATGGGTATAAATTTAAAAGGTATTTTTTAAAAATGATATATATTTTCGATAAATAGCGTAAAAAATTATACCAATAATTAGATTATCGGCGGTCAATTTAGCAGAAAGGTGTTAATTTGATAAGGTAATTGAGGAATTTCCTTAATAAGGGGCATTTGTAGAATTTGTAAAAAAATACGTCAAGTATTACAAAATGTATGTACTACGGGCAGAATTATAGCAGTAGGAAGAATTCCATTATCTAGCATAGCCAAGACTACCGCTTACGTGGTTGGCAATTCAGTCCAGGTAAAAATATCCGCTTTGGGCATGGCATTCAAAAGGTTGATACTCAAGCCCGGGGGAACGATGAGTTTGCGGGCAGCGGTATCCATCCAGGCGCCATCTACCGTCAGTATGGCGCACAACGTTTCATCCAATCGCTTGATTTCATGCCGGAAGGAGAAGCGAGCATAATCGCGCCGGAGTTGAAGCAATTCTACATTAATAGTAATGGCGTCACCGTACCGGATTTCTCGCCGGAACACACATTCTTCTCGGAATAGAACCGGCCCGAAATGATTCGCTTGCATAAACTGCGCCGTTAAACCATTTTCCGATAGGAAAGCCATCCTGATCTGCGCACCAAAATCATAATAGACTGAATGGCGTAAGTGAAAATTAGGATCCAGGTCAGCCCAACGGATTTCTACCGGACGGATGTAGTCTTGCATTGCTGAAGAAAGTTAAATTATTGGGAAAGGAATCGGGCATAGCGCCTAAACTATCTGCCGCATAGCTTCCACAAAGCGTTGCAGGTCATCCGGTGTGTTATAAACATTGGGTGTTACCCGAATGCCGCGCATATTTTCCCACAACACTGTCGTTACATGAATTTTGAAACGCTCCAGAAGTTCACTTTCAAGGGTACTTGGCTCCCGATCCGCCAAGGATAGATTAACAATGACGCAGCATCGTTCCTCTTCCATGGGAGTGTTGAACCGAATGGCGTCGATATCGGCTAGTTGAGATGTCCACAACCGCCGCAGATATCGGAGACGTTGCTCTTTATACTCCCGACCTAATTGCAGATAAAATTCGATGGCGAAGCCCAATGCCAGAATGTTAGGCATCAGTTGAATACTCAACTCTTCAAACTTGCGGATCTTATTGGATTGTGGCGTAAAGCTGGAAGTCAACGGCCATACTGTTGATATCTTTTCTTTCTTTACATACAGGAGAGCGGACGGAATCGGTCCGGAAAGCCATTTATGTAAAGCCGTCACAAAATAGTCGCAGCCCAAGGCGGCCATATCTGTTTCTAGTAAGCCGAAACTGTGCGCTCCGTCCAACAAAACGTCAATGCCACGTTTTTTGGCTTCTTGAATGATCGCTTTGACGGGCAGCGTCTGTCCATTCCAGTTAATAACATGGGTAAGATGTAAAACCTTGGTCCGAGGCGTAAAAGCAGCCACATATTTAGCGACAATTTGCTCGTTGTTATCGCTCACACCGGCCAGATCTACCCAAGCTACCTGAATTTTGTCCCGCAAGGCTCGTTGTTTCCAGGAAGAAACGGCTTTCGAATAATCTTGTTTACACGCGACTACTTCGTCGCCTTCGCGTAATTCAATCCCAAAGATCAGATTGTTCAGGGCTTCGGTAGTATTACGCAGCAGTGTTACCTCATCGGCTGAACAATTCAGTAGGCTGGCTAACCCCTCCCGAATCAGTTCGCGACCTTGTTCCATGAACTTGAATATGTAGTAACTCGGGATGCTGTTGGCCAGTTGGTAGTAAGAGATAAACGCTTTTTCAACGTTCAGCGGCGACGAACTGACGGCACCACTGTTCAAGTTGATGAATTGATTAGATGCCGGATACTGCGCCCGTACGCTTTTCCAGAAGCCATCATTCGCGGCCAGTGCTTCCGCCGTTTCGGAAGGGCGTTCTAATGCGTCTGTTTGGGATGATACGGCTAACGAAGGGTGTTCCAGGAGGAATTGCTGCCAACGAGAAATCCAGGAGTGCATAGTGAATAAACGTTTACCCGGCAAATTAAAGAAACAACCGTAGCAATACCTAACTTCCTTCTGTACAAAACCATTGTACGCCAATCTAAAAAGCACCAAAAGGATAGATGGTTCACCCGGCAGTTATCGCTCGCCTTTCATCACCTTTATCGAATCGCCTGAATCCAGTTTTTTTCCTTCAGTACAAGACTCTTCAATCACCTTTGTACAGGAAAGTTTTAGCTTTACGGGATATTCTTAACGCACAAAAAATATGGGAAGAGCCTTTGAATTCCGGAGAGCCCGCAAGGAAAAACGCTGGGACTGGATGGCTAAAACGTTTACGAAGTACGGCAAGGAAATTTCGATGGTAGTGAAGCAGGGCGGTTCCGACCCGGAAACCAATCCCCGTCTGCGCACGATTATCCAAAATGCCAAGACGGCCAATATGCCCAAAGACCGGATCGAAGCGGCCATCAAAAGAGCTTCGTCCAAAGACGATAAAGGGTACGAAGAAGTTATCTACGAAGGATACGGGCCTTATGGCGTAGCCATTTTGGTGGAAACCGCTACCGATAATCCAACCCGAACCGTGGCCAACATTCGGATGTATTTTACCCGTGGGGACGGTGCGTTAGGCAAAACAGGTTCGCTGGATTTTATTTTCACCCGCAAGGGTGTTTTCCGATTCGATGCCGCCGGTTTGGATAAGGAAGAACTGGAGTTTGAATTGATCGACCACGGTCTGGAGGATATTTGGGAAGAAGAAGGCGAATTTGTGGTCCATACACCGTTTGCCGATTTTGCCCGCATGCAGAAATTCCTGGAAGAAAAAGGAATTACCGTCAAAAGCGCTGAATTGAAGCGGATTCCAAATACCTCCGTGGCGTTGAATGAGGAACAGGAAGAAGAGATTATGGAACTGATCGAAAAATTTGAACAGGACGAAGACGTACAGGCCGTTTACCACAACGTATCTGATTAGGTATCCTGTCAAACAAGCAAGGGTTTTAAATAAAGAATCCGGGTCACCCGAATTCTTTATTTAAAGCTATTTGATCGAAGCCAGCCGACCTTTTACCACTTCTAACTCCTTTTTGCGTTCTTCTACCAGCGAGATATCCTGCGTTTGCTTTTTCTTATTCTGCTCAATACTCAAGAGTAAATGCTCCAATTCGGTGGCATTCTTTTGTAGTTTGGTTAATAAGGTCTGCTTTTCCCGCTCGTTTTTTTCGCTGTTTTGTTCCAGGCGCTTTCCTTCGTTAGCCCGGGTTTGTTTTTGTTTATTCAGGAAGTCGAGCTTTTTCGTTTCCTCTTTTTTCCGATCTGCCGAAACTTCCTCCGCTGGTTTCCCTTTCAACTCCTCCATCACCTTATTCTGATCTTCCCAGGCGGTCAGGGCTTGCTGATACTCTTTTTTACTGGTTTCCATCTCTTTCACGAGCTTCTCCGCATCTTCCTTATTTTTAACCACTTCCTCTTCCAGCTTTATTTTTTCTGCTTTGTTCTTTTCCACCGACTTCGCTAGATTTTCGCTTTCTCGTAAGGTGGCTGTTTGCTCTTTCAGTTGCTTATCCAATAGCTTCTGGGCGTCGGTTACTTCTGCATTGACTTTCTCCTGATACATTTTAACGGCGAAATCATGCATCAGTGATTTAACTTTAGCAAACTGCGGGTGTCCAGACTGCGTGATAAAAGTAGAGTCTAGCCGCATTGCCCAGAAGATAGTCGTGGCCCCTTGCTGAGTATTGGCTGTACTCGTGATAGATAGTGGGAGCGAAGTGATTTCAGGAATATTGGCCATTTTTACTTCATACCGGTTCTTCGCTTCCTTGGGTATTTCAACTTTGCCGTACGTTTTAAGCAAGTCGCGCCAGCTATCTTTCACCTTTTTTTCATCCAGGTTTAAAACGGTTTGTAAGCCTGGATACGCTTTGCCATCGATAGTCTCTGTAGCCGTCGCAACGTCAACCGACTGTGCGGATAAGGTAGTGCTGAAAAATAAAAGTGAGAGAAACCCGGCTATTTGGATTCTGTTGGTAGTAGTATATTGATTCATGGTTAGATAGAACTAGATTTATGAAAGAAGGTAGTCACAATCCGGGTGCGAAACAAGCTAAACAAACAGGGAAATTCAAGTGATTTCGGAGCAATGGTTACTACGCTGGAATAAAGAGGAGGATTTGTCCGATGAAGGGTGAAAATGAAAGAATGCGGCCCTGAAATGTACCCGGTGTTGAAGGGCATCGCCTTGCTTTCCCTTCTGAAAATGTCATTCGATTAGGTTAAGACTTATTTACGATTGGGTAAGAACGGCAGGCAAACCAATAAACTCCGCGTACTGTTGTAGGGCATCGGTAATTAACACCTGCGCGGCATGGTTAAGAGTTGTTAGTAGGTGCAAGGTAATGACCACGGAGTCTTTACGTAAGGTACGTTTCCAGGTAGCGACCACCTGGCCATCAATGATTACTACCGGATTAAAAATACCATTTCCTGTGTATACCAATTGTCGCATAGGCACTGATCCCAGCGAAGCGCTTCGATCGGTGTAAGCAACTAAATATTCATCGAAGGCCGGTAGTAAATGGGCTTTGGGTAATATCGGCGGCTCCAGAGACAACTCCGGACTCATCCAGTACTCCTGATTGTCAACCGTAATTTTTATGAAAGCTGATTCAACAGAACTCAGACCCTTTCTGGCTTCCGTTAAGGAAAGTCCCGACCACCAGGCAAAATCGCGTATGGTGGCTGGCCCGTGGCTTTTGAAATAACGTTGGGCTAGTTTGGAAAGGGCTTCCTCCCGTGTAAGGGGATGGGAGGAAAGGACTTGTGGAGGTACCCATTCATCCAGCAATACAAAGGTTGGCTGCTTACCTTCACGCGCCCCAAAGCAAAGAAGACCTTCTTGCGACAACTGACTCACAATGTGAAGTCCTCGTCCGCCGGTCGTGATTATGCCTCCCGCTTCCAGAACTTGGTATAAGGCATTACGGGTTAGCTGTCGACCCCCTTCCAGGGAGCGAATCAGTAGATCTTTGCTACGAATCAATACGTCGGAATCAAGTCCTAACGCAAGCAGGCGGCGTGCGTTGCCCGTCATAACGCGCGGTGTCAGCAAGGGGAGCATCCACCGTACATCAGTGGCCGCCACAAAATGGAGCGTTCCCCGCATTGGCCAGGTACGGACAATCGTTCGATTAACAATGGCCTGTTCTACCGCTTCTTGCTTGCCGGAAGCTGTGCGTAAACCAATTGCCCAGAGCGATCCCCAGAAATCTTGAGCTTGCACCGCTCCCAGCCAGGCTACTACTTCTTCGGGCTTCGTAAGCAAAGGAGGAACGATTCGTTGCGTATGCAGGCGAAGCTGGGCAAGTTCCGATAGAGTCATCGCGGTAGGAAAGAAATATATCCGTCGGTATTAGGGTTGGGAATCTGTCATGTAAAAAATCACTGCCCTTCAATTATAAAGAAATCACCTGGTCATGACAGCCTAATGTCAGCAGAATGCAGTATAATTTACAACGATGAGGCGATGTTCGAAACGATAGTACGTACTTTCTCCCGTAACGTGTCGGGTTGGACTATTTTGGCGCAGTCACCAAACCGTAAGTACCAGCGGGCAAATCCATCCAGCGAGGGAGTCAAAAAAGACATTTCCATCTCAGAACCGGTTGGTGTTTGCGAAATAAAGCCGTGGTAATGTTTTTCTTCATCCAGATAATGCGCCACGGACTTTTCTAAGCGGATCACCACGGTGTGTAAATCCCGATGCTCATAAATGCGCGTCAGAAAGTCTTTTAAAGGTGGGTGTTCCATGTCAAATACCTGAGCGGTGGTGGCTAAGTGGGTAATACGGTCGATACGGAAATCGCGGTAATCTTGCCGCATCCGGCAAAAAGCAATCAGGTGCCAGAAGTTATCCAGGTAAAAAAGTCCGACCGGTTCGACACAACGGCTGGTGGGCTCTTGTCGGATACGACCAGCATACTGGATGTTCAATACTTTCTTTTCCGCAATGGCTTTGAGTATCGTTTGTAGCGGATGTGGCGAAGGCGTTTCGTTGGGCTGCACCCGGCTTTTCAAGACAGCAATGTGCTCATCAATGTGTTCTAGAAAATCCTTTTCGTGGGTACGCAAGACCGCCCGCACTTTGTACATAGCGGATTTAAAGTGAGCACTGCTGGAAGCGTCCGTCAACTTCTCCACCATTTTTTCAGCGGTCAGAAAGGCAGTTGCCTCTTCTTTCGTAAACATAACGGGTGGTAGACGATAGCCCTCCATGATTGAATAACCTACGCCCGCTTCCCCGATAATCGGTATGCCCGCCTCTTCCAGCGTCCGAATATCCCGATAAACCGTGCGAAGACTAATCGTAAACCGTTGGGTAATATCAGACGCTTTGACCACCCGACGAGATTGTAGCTGAATGAGAATGGCGGAAATACGGTCAATACGGTTCATAAATGACAGGCTAGAGAGTGAAGACTAACGACCGACCTGCTTATTGTCGGAGCAGTTCGTCCAATTGCTGGACGGTTGCCCAGTTGCGGGTAGTGGCCAGTACTCCCAGCTTTTTTTCGGCAAACGTATTCGAAAAGTTTATCTTCTGAGGGGAATCTTTACGAATCAGGCTATACAAATCCCGTTGGTGAAAGAGAAACGTTTCCCATTCGTTTTGATATTCCAGAAAAGCCTTTTGCCGGTTTGGGTCGGGTACCGCCGATAAAAAACTCACGTAGATTTGCCGGGTCTTATCCACCATAATACCATTAAAAGGCGTATGGAGTATCGTGTTCGATAGCGCCGAAGATGTACGGAGCACAACCGTCACCGCATATCCTAAACTCTCTAGAAGCCGGTTTTCAATAAAGGATGTTAAGGCATCCGCATTCGTTTCAGGGCTTTCGAAAAGTACATTTCCACTTTGAATGTAGGTAGATACGCGCCCCAATCCGGAGTTAGTGAAAATCTGCCTGAGCGCTTCCATCTTGATAAGGCGATTACCGCCTACATTGATACCCCGCAACAAGGCTACATATCGGATCATAGACTGGTTAAATAACTAATTCTGGCCATGTAGCCAGAGGGTAAATACGTATGTAAAAACCAAAATAGTCGAAATGCATTTTATTTTCCTAAAGGCAGGAAGATAAGATGATTTTCGACTATTCGATATTTTCGAATGGTTGCCATTCTACCTCACCGGTTCAGCTATCGCATTACTTTTCCATCGGATTGGCCTGAACAGCCCACAGGTTGAAGGTGCTGACGACTGCAAGGTGAGAGGCAGACTAAAACGCTTTATACTCCCTCCGTAACCGCTTTCATTTTTGCCAGGGCTGTTTGCGCAACTTTCAAGGCATCCTGAGCATAATACGCTTTGTTGAATACTTCCAGCGAAAGAATTAAGGGTCGGTCAGGACTCTGCGGGGTTTGCAGAATTTTACGGATCGGCGCAACTCCATCACCCGGATACACCCGGTCAGCATCGGTAACCGTAGCCGGAGGCGTATTCGTCGGGTAATCATTGTGGTGGAAAATCTCTAAAGCCGGTTTGCCGACCAAGGGCAGGCTATCCAGACTCGAACCGCCTTTGTAGAGGTGAAAAACATCCAGTAGTACTCGCGCAGAAGGATGGCCGCTTTCAGTGGCCACGAACAACACTTCACTCAGCCGACTCAGATTTTTAGAAAAGCCCCAGAGTTCCAGATGGGGAATCACGACGGTTTGGTCACCCAATTCCAGAATGGCTCGGTACCGTTCGGCCACTCAGTTATCCTACCCATCCTAGCCGAAACTACCGCAACGCCTGCGGTCTGCAAGCCGCTTGGGCCGAAAACCACATAGGACCAAATCAGGACTGGGCGCCGCTGGGCTGTTATTAATTTCCCTATCGATAATTGGTAATGGTCTTTGCTGATTGCTATCGTTCTCCGTTTTCTGACCACTTACTTGATCGGCCGATATGGCTCTATTCAAGGTAGTGTCACTCTCCTTACAAGTCCGCTTCGAATATTTAGACACGGGGAAGTACCGTTGTTGATCTCCCATCATCTCCATTAAGGAGCAAGAGAAGCTTTTCCGGAAAAATAATAAAAAAATTACCTGTTGGTAACAAATTTCAAGCGTGTGAATTTTACCCTATTTCTGGCTAGGCTAAGGGATAATTTCCCAGAAGAGGTTCTGGATAAAACGGCTTGCGTCAAATAATGACCGTATTAGACAAAAAGTAGGTTTAAACGGAAGGGCAAGCGTACAAAAATCACTGATAACTCATTAAAAAACAGTTGCTTACCTTGCAGGCAAGTTTAGGAAATATGAAAAAAAATTTACCATTTTCCGTAACTTTTTGTTTTCCTATTCTTATACTCATTCAGTAATAAAATTTCCCTGCTATGAAAACAGCTGAAGACTTAATGCGTTATCCTATCGCTTCTGACACGTATAGCGAGCAACCCTTATTTCAGGAATGCCTGGTCAAAGTAAGCGCCAACTGGTTTATGGAAGTCCGGTATGCGGATGACCTATCGATTATTCCCTTAAGCCTCGATGAGGTTTTTGCCTGGCTAGAATCCAGTCAGCACAGTGCGCACTTCAAACGATCCGTGTTCGCTGATAAGTACTTCTCCCCCGACTGGGAGCTAAAAATGATGTGAACAAAAAAGCCTGATCCAAACGTCAGGCTTTTTTGTTGTAATCCTTTCACCTAGAATAATATACAGCTAGGTTATCCTCCCAAGCGTCAGGTGCGGTAAGAAAAGGTTATTCCATTGGTGTACGACGTATGGAAAAGAAAGCTATTTTTAGGCACTAACTAATCCTCTATGTCTTCATCATTCCTTACCCGTCGCCGGATGTTACAGTCCACCGGCGCTGCTCTGGGCTTATCGTTGTTACCCCGGCTGGGCCAATCCGGACCCGCACCCAAGCCGAATTTCGTTTACTGTCTTAACATGAGTACCATCAGGGGTCAAAAACTGGGCTTTACCAAAGAATTGGATGTGGCCGCCAAAGCGGGGTTCCGTTCGGTAGAGATCTGGGTAGACTCGCTGCAAACCCACCTCAGCGAGGGGGGAAAGCTGCCCGATGTTCGCAAACGGCTTACCGACCTGGGCCTAAAAGCAGAAAATGCCATTGGCTTTGCCCCATGGATTGTTGATGACGAAGCGACTCGAACCAAAGGGCTAGATCAGATGAAACGGGAAATGGAAATGCTCGCCCAGATTGGATGTCGTCGTACGGCGGCTCCGCCAATGGGTGCTACCGATACGCCTGTATTAGACTTAAAACGAGTGGCCGAACGGTACCGAGCCATTCTGGAATTGGGTGACCAAACCGGCGTGATTCCCCATCT
>Ga0181470_100158_pt2 | contig 14574 bp, 17 predicted proteins | sample InSIn5SAF170_FD_119082 | JGI IMG/M metagenome (GOLD analysis project Ga0181470, IMG submission 119082) | Clean room microbial communities from NASA Spacecraft Assembly Facility at Jet Propulsion Laboratory, Pasadena, California, USA -... ...
GAGTAGGCGGCCGAGTACCGTGAGAATGGTTAGCTTCACGGAGGGATGCGAACCGAGCGCCAGAGAAGATGACCATCTGGAAGCGAAGTGGAGGGCTATGATGGAATATAAAAGCGACGAGAAGATGGTGGGATGATCTAATCATAATATGCATGGATCGCGAAAGAACGAGCTACCGTTTCCCACGACATGAGGTGTACCCGAGTCTATTTAGACTTTGTACACTGCTTCTCTGAGCGGACTACTGAGCTACCAACCTGCAGTGGCATGTTCATTGAAACCCTGTGGATGGGCTCGTAATCTGTGGACTCCTGATCCTGCAGACTACCACTCACGCCTCCAGCTGCTGCACGCCATTCCACTTTGGTCTCTCCACAATCAACGGCACTTCAGGACGAAACCACGTGCACAACGTCCACTCCTCATTACAGGTGTAATCAAAGTCCACAAAGGTACTATACACCACCGTCGCCGTCAGATTCGTGGTCAGAGCGTCCTTGGGATCTTTGGCGCGATCGAAGAAGATGGTCGTCGGCTGGTCAATGGCAACAGTGTACTTCCTATCCAGATGGCGCACGATCGTCGGCTCCTCGGGGTACGAGTGCACCTCCAGCCGAACTCCACGCATATTGCAGATTGTAGTGAAGTTGGTGGTAGCTCCTGGAGGGGCACCGTGGAGATCGCACGGAAACGGCACATGGCATTCTTCGCGCTGGTAGGATGGCGGATCGCTGGAGCGGTAGAAGGAATTGGCGAGTGTGAGGTTGAAGACGCACGTGCCGCCTTCATTGGCGGATGGTGCGGACACCGATACATGGGAGACCAGGCCCCGGGGCCCATCTTCAGCAAACACATTGACCTCAGGCTCGAGCGGGGGAGCAGGCGCGTTCTCACCAACCTCATACTCGCATCTCGACTTGTCCTCATTGCAATCGCCCAAGACAGCATCATGCTCGGGGAAGCCCTCACTCACAAACTTGATCGTCGTGTTCTTCAACCGTAAAGTCTCGCCAAAGTGCCTACAAACTCCACTCAGCAAAACACAATCAAGACAAAACAACAAGAAATCGAGCACTAGAAAACAAAAAGAAAACTCACCCAAGTCTATCCCAGAATGCAAGCTGCACGCTATATTCGCTCGGAAACACGTGTTGCGCGCCGGGCACAAACCGCCAAATCAGTTTCTCGTCAAACTCGCACGCCGCCCAGTCACGTGGCAGGAGAAGCGCCCGTCCGCGCTTCCAGCTACGACTGCAGGATTGGTGCAAAGCTGGCAAAGTGTTGTTCTCGGGTAACTGCATGATGAGGGTGAAGCCTGCAGAAGCAGAGGTGGCATTGGTGGTGCTGAACATGTTTGTTACGGTCCAGGTGGAGGTTGGATGGAGCCATTCTTTTTGTTGGCTGAGGCCGAGGGGGAGGTCGTCTTGAGCGGTTGTGAGGGCGAAGATGCCATGAAGGAGGAGGAGAAGGTGCATCGTTCTTTGTTTCCGTGACTTGACTTGACGACGCGAAGTTGGGTGGATTGAGTGAATGCGTCGTTATTGTTGAAGTAACGTGTGTGAAGGATTGAGAGTTGGATGGTTGAGTCGAGGCGGAATTATAGACCACTTGGGTAGTACAAGCAAGATAAATGGAGTGAATGATAATAGCACAGGTTTCACTTACAGGTCATTTGCCTGCCAGATCATAATGAAAGCAGCAACATCGGGAGCAAAGTGTGTGTTCACATTCTCAGTCGGAAGCGCACATAATCTGTTCCAAGCTCATATTTTGCTGGCCAGCGTATGCCCGGCAACGTTGATTCCACATGACAAGGTACTCAGGAGGGAAACTCGCCTCATGTCAACATCAAGGATATCATAGTTCATTCATCTCAGTATACACTAGTCCCCCCATCCAAGCACATCCAAGCACATCCGCACTCCCGCCACTAAAACGTCTCCCCAATATCAACTCCCGTCCTGCGATCTCTCCTCGCCGTACTCGCCGGCGGAAGCATCCCCCCACCGCCACCACCTCCCGCATCCCCAATACTAATGTTACTCTGTCTCCTGACCAACGTCGCGGCGCTCTGTCTCCTCCCCATCGAGGGCGTCGGAATAGTGCTCGTCCTCCTCGCCGCCGTGGGCGTCACACCACCATCAACATCCCCTTCCTCCTCCAGGAGCGAGTCATCCGTGTTTTGGGAGTTTTGGTTCGACGACATGCCCATGGACATGGACATGGAAACAGAGGAGCTGTATCCGTGCCGTGAACCGGCGGGTGTGCCGGCCCGGGAGGAACTCGACGCCTGCGTTTGCGCTGCTGCGTACGAGCCTGATAAGCTGCTGCGGGGTCGCCGGTCCGAAGTGGTGGGGTAGTACCCCAGACTGGAGGGCGTGCGCATCCCGGTCTGGCTCGGCGGTCGCGCAACCGCTATACCGCTAGCGCGGCTCGACGGCCTTGGAACGCCGCTAATACTCGCGCGGCTGCTGGGTCGCGAGTCGCCTCCTGCAGCGGAGACAGAGGCGGACGGGTTGAAGCCAAAGCTAAGTCGTGAGGCCGGGCCGTCGTTCGTGTTCGTGGTCGAGACGGAGGCGCTGGGTCTTTTGCGCGAAGAGCGTACGGTGACGGAGGAGGGGATGTCACGGTCGGAGCGGGGTGAGGCGCGGGGCGGTGTTGTGGTTGGGGCGGGGAGTTTGGAGTGCGCACGCTGGACGCGCTGTTCGAGTGTTTGCATCTTGGTGCGCAGAGAGTGGATGTGGCCCATTGCCTTTGAGGTGGTGGGTTGTGGCAGTCCCGATAAGCTGGGTCGGCCGCCGCCGCCGATGGAGGGGCGCGTGGTTGTGCGTTTTGGCGCTGCGGAGGTGGGGCCCTGTTGCCGCACTGCTGAGGTGGCGGTGGGTATCGATGGCCCCCGCGAGTGCCGGGGCGGGCGGATCCCACTGTGCAGCGGCCGCGGCGTGGTCCCCGGCTCTAGTACTCGCCTGTTCGCCGGGGTGACGGGCGGCGCCAGTTTCGTCGTCAACACCACCGCGCTCGCCTCGCTTAGTGGGGGGCTCGGCGGGCTGGTCTGCACGGTGCTGGTGTCGCTCTTGGGCGGGGGCGTCGCCACCGTCGGGCTCGAGATGGTGGTTGCCGTTGTGCTCGCGCCGGACTCGCTCAGCGGCGGACTCTGCGACCGCAGGCCCTCGGTAATGACCGACACGCCGTGGCCACCGCTCGGCTTCCGCAGGCCATTGAGGGCCCAGCTCTCCTCGGCGAGGCGCAGCTTCTCGTGCGTGATGTCAGCCTCGACCTTGAGATCGCTCAGCTCATCGCGCAGCCGCTGCGTCTCGATGCGCAGGGCCTCGCGCTCCTGGTCGCCGTTGCGGATCTCCTCGTCCAGCAGCACGCCGCGCTCAATGGCCTTGTTGTACTTGGACTCCATGTCCTCGAGCGACGACGTCTGGTGGCGCGCCTGCTTTTCAAAGTCGTCGTTGGCGACCTCGATGTCGCGCAGCTTGAGCGTCAGGGCGCGGCTGGTGTCGCGCAGGGTGGTGATTTCCTTCTGCAGCACGTTCTGGGCGCGGTTCGCCTCCTCCTTTGCCTGCTTGTGCTTGGCCTGTGGATGGAGGGTTTATGTTAGTACTGCTCTGCGCTGTTCCTAGTGTATTGAGGTGGTTCTTCTTCCTTTGCCCTGCTGTTCTCCTGCCAGACCAGTACATATATACATGTGTATGTACACATACATATACATATGCATATAGATGAACATGGACATATACAGTTACATGTATACATGGATACATAATTGTGCATATATGTACGTATGTCACATTACACAACACTCTCCAGTAGGCAGCAGTAACAGAGAAAGAGAGAGAGATTGTGTGTGTGTGTGCGCGTGTGTATGTGCAAGTACAAAAGGAAAACGCAAAAACATACCCGCCACTCCTCGACCTCAAAGCCCATCGCCTCTGCCCGCTCCCTCAACCGCGCCATCTCCTTCTCACTCTGCTCGAGCTCCTGCTCCAAGCTCACCTCCAGCTCCTTGGACGTCTCCATCATGTCGTGCAGCTCCTCGACCACCGACTGGTAGTTTGTCTTGTACCAGTCCAGCTCGTCGTCCTTGTTGGCGAACTTGCTGGGCGGTGCCGGCGACGACGCCGCAGACACGTCCCCCGCCATGGTTTGGTGGTGGCGGTCGTGGTCGTGGTGGCGTTGTTGCTCTGCTGTTGTGCGCTGTATGTGAGGAAGGGTGGTGCGCGGTGTCGCAGTCGGTGGGTCAGGTCAGGTCAGGGCACGGTAGGGTGGTGTTGTGCGGTGTCGTGTTGTGTTGTGTTGTATGCGCCGTCCAGTGTAGGTCCAGTAGTATTAGTAGTAGTGGTGGTCGCCGTTGTTATTGTCGTCGTCGTCGTCGTTGTCGCAGCGTCCAGAGGTCCAGATGCCAATACAGGCGGTGTGTGTGTCGCAGAAGCAGATCGTTGCTGGTTTCGATTGCGGTCGCGCAGTGTCCGGGGGGCGTCTGGTGGTGGTGGTGGTGGTGCTGCTAGGTGTTAGTAATTGCGCTCGCCGCGCCCTCCTGGGCGTCTCCGTGGTCCGGGTATCCTGGCGGTGGCGGTGGCGGCGGTGGTGGTGGTGGTGTTTGTGGGTTCCAAGATGTGTTGACTGCGGGATCGAATAGCGTCAACACACAGACACACACGGAGCATCGGGGTCGCAGCAACCGTGCGCGCGCACCCTGCGTCACATGTTCTCGCCCATGCAGAATGTAAGGTACGGAACACCAACAAACAAACAATGCAGCTTTTAACTTTACCATCAAATGCAACAACAAATACACATCCCACCTTTGGATCAAACTGACAATTGATCAGGGTGATGACAATGACGCTGCTGCCCTGCTTGGCCCATTGTGCACGTAGATGCGTGGCGGGCGCATACTGCTGTGAAACAAAGGTCACCAACCAAACCTGCAACGACTGTCGCATGGGAAAAAAGTCAAAAACTCTATGCCAACCCAGCAAATAACACATCAATGTTTCCATGATATCGATATGCATGATGTTGCCCTCCATAGTATTGCCCTCCATGATATTGCTACATAACTGAGTCCAACAACAAATAATCGCCCATCACCACCCCCACCCATTATCATCATCGTCAAACTCCGGTATATAGTCGTCCAAGAAATCAGCCGTCTCCTGCTTCCCTCTGCGATACAACTCCGCCACACTATGCACCGTCTTATCCACCACCTGCTGGCCCTGGGCCGTCCATCCATTCTTCCCATCCCCACCAGCACCAGCACCAGCCACAGCATCACTGACATTACTCGCCGCCTCCACCACTGCATCCTTTGCCTCCCCAGCAGCCTCCACGACAGCATCCTTGACATCGCCCACTTTCTCCCCAGCCAGCTTTGTAAGTTCGTCCGGAGACGGGTACCGTTGGATGGCCTTGAGAATGAGATAGTACAGCTGAATCACCACTTTGTGGATACTCTCCTTCATCAGCATCGTCAGGCCATGCGAGAAGAACCCCTTCAGCACCTCCCCGCTCAAGCCCTGGTAAAGACCACCCACCCCCTCCTCCCGCGCAATCTGCACCACCATCTCAAAAATCGTATCCTTCTTCACCTTCCTCGCCGCCTTCTTCTCCATCTCCCTCGCCGAATCCCTACCAGAGATGCGATCTCCTTCCTCATCATCCAGCGGTTTCTTCGCCGAAACCTGCGCGCGTGACTTTGCAAGCGAGAACGGATATGTAATCGTGCTCGCGAGGGCTTTACTCAGCGCGGCAAGGAGGAACGTCATTTTCGCGCCCGGGTTATCCCTCTTCTCGCGCTTGACAAAGACGCGCACGAGTGACTCGTGGAAGAGCATCGTCAGGCTAGGGTTCAGCGTCAACACCAATGACGCAGAATACCCTGACCAAAACCCCGCCAGGCCCTTCTGCGCATGGATCTGCCGCGCAATCTCCCTGCTGCTCATCCCCTTTGTTGAAGACGGCACATCGCCAGATGGGGCCCCCGACCGCTTCGCCACCATTTTGGCAGTCTGCTTGCGCGTGACAATCTGCTGCACGGGCGTGGTGAAGAACTTGCTGAATGCACCGCTTACCATCCCCACGAGCAGTTCTTCATAGATGGGTAGTTTTTTCACGGCTTTACCATTGCCCTTGGCGTGTTTGTGCAGACGCTGCGAGCGCACGAAGTTGTACGCGAGGAAGAAGAGAAACGAATCAGCCATGGATTTGAGCGTATCCTGCACGCATCCCTCATAGAAGGCCGGCAGGCCGCCTTCCTCGGCGTAGATCCGTCGAAGCGCATCCGGGATGGATTTGTAGTCCTCGTCGCCATCAGACGAGGATGCATTGTCGGAGGCGGGATCCCGGTGTTTGTTGTTGCTGTTGTTGTTGATTTGGTGTTGGACTTGCAGACGGGTGATGGAGAGGGCCAGAGGGTAGGTCAGGACATTGGAGATGGCGGAGCCTGTGGCGCCGGAGATGGCGTGGCCGAGTGCTGGCAGCGCCGGTCCGCCTAGAATGGATAATTGGGATTCTTGCTCGACGTCGTGGAGGTAGTACTCCAGGTCATCCTGTGAGTGTGGAAAAGGGTCGAGTTAGCACGTGCTTTCTCCCTCCACCCCATCTCTAGCTTCACGCGCGACGACTATTGCAGCGCATAGCGCCGTGGAAAGGACGTACCAGCTGCGGATCATAGATATAAGTCATTGCGACTGCGGTGGCCTGGCTCTTTCAATGCATGGTGGGTGTTCTTGTTTTCACTTGGTTGGGACTGGCGTGCGGAGGTGTCTGGCGGTGGTGTGGTGTTGAGGAGAGGTCCGGACAATGACGACACCGAAACTCGGACCTTCTAGATCTCCCCCAGGATTTCGAAAAGACGACTCACGCGACAACGAACTGCACTCTCCCGTGGTTGTGCGATTATTATTTTTATCTGTGGTGATACTGTTTCACAAGATTTATATTCGGCAGCCAATGATGCCGCTCGAACACGTGCTGTCCTAGCTGGGTCTGTTGGAGGGAAAAGAACTGACAACTTGAATCGATGAAGCACGCTATCGTGAGATACAAGTCACCAAGTTGTCCAAGACCATTCGGTCCACGGACACGATAATCTTTTACCGCAAACATATAAACTGTAGATGGGAGCCCGCTTCCAAAGTACACTTTTGTCGAGCTATATAAAAGCTTCGCGAAGTTCGACCTGAAAGCAGTGGGCAGGCAAGGCAGAGGTGGGAGATTAACTAGCGTTTGGTGGATGGCTTCTAATACTTTAGAATCACTGCAAGAGTTCATCACCATGATCGAGGCGTCAGACGTGGATGAGAAAATACTGAAGGTGATCTCAATGACAGGCATCCAGATCCGACATGAAGTAGTCAAAGATCTGACATGAAATAGTCAAAGATCCGAACCCATTCAATCCTGTCAATGATATCGAGGTGATTTTGTCTCCCATATTAGAAGGCCGTGAACCAATCGTCCAGGATGACAGTTCCGTGGTCAGTAAAAATCGGACTGAGTACTGCTTAGGCAGCTACGGCGCCGTAAAGTCGCGGTGATGGGACACGCGATTGGAAGGTGAGGGCGTAGTAACCATAGTAGAGTGATAATCATTGAGCCTTTCTGATCGATTGGTGCCTCGACGAGTCACGTGATTGTCAGGCGTCAAGCCTTACTTCGGCGGGCAACCTCCATGCCCTGTTGTGTCATCTTTTGATACACCAAGTCAACTCACCAAACAACCGACTCCTTTGAACGACAGATTGGTAGTTGCTGAAGCGAATCCAAGCCGTTCCAAAATTCACAATTGGTGACCAATTCACCATGGACCGAGCTCTCGATGCCATCATTGACGACAGGAAGGTGAGCAGCCCAATACAGTCTCCATATATACCAAGTACTGACACTCTGTAGCGCAGCGATCACCGCTCTAGAGACCGCCGTCCGCCACGCGATGGCGTAAGAAAGGTGTGCACATCTCCTCATCTTATGTCAGCAAGAAATACTCACTCGCCCACGCCCAAGGTTATTACTCCCTCATTCGTCCCACCTTCCAATCGCGTGTCCCACCACCGCGACTTTACGGCGCCGTAGCTGCCTAAACAGCTCTCCCGATAGCATCTCGTTACCGAGCCTCTACACACTCACGCCGAACGGAGGCACAAAGACACTTCGTAATGCATAGCTGAATGCTGACATTTTTCTCCCCTCAATAGCCTGCAGGCAGGAGGGACGAGCCTAGAAATCTTGACTCGTAGGAGATCTCCATACGTTTGGAGGAACTTGACACTGAATCGAGTAGCGACTGGGTCCATGACCGCTACGACGATGACGACAGTGAGTGGACATTGTGTGCTGTGTTGACGTCCGCATGGCTGATGTGTTCACAGCAAGAGGGCCACGCCGAGGTGGCGGACGAGGCGATCACTCGTTCGGCCAGAACAGAGGCCGGCGCTCACCAGAAGCCAGCGCGTACGTGACTCTTTGGTCCAGCCTAGTGACTGTGTCCTGACATGTCACAGCTCCAGCGCGAAATTGCGAATCGAGAATCTGCACTACGATTTGACGGAGGAAGATATACGGGTACGCCAATCATTTGCATTGTCAAATATATGCACCAATGCTGACACCCACCAGGAGCTCTTCACTCGCATGGGCAAAGTCACGACGGTAGAACTTCTGTACGATCGTCAAGACCGATCACGCGGTATCGCCTTTGTTACGATGCCGAACCCTCGAGATGCAGCTGATGCCGTCCGCGACTATGACGGCGCGAACGCTAATGGACAGCCCATTCGTGTCTCTCTGATGTCGTCAGCTCCAGCAAACAGACCTAGGAACCCGTTCGACACCGCTGAGCGCCCAAACCGCTCTCTCTTCGACCGTGTTGAGAAGCCTAGTAGAAGCGAGAGTCCGAAGCCGCGCGCACGCCGGGATGACCGTGCCGATCGCAGCGAAAACATCGATCGCTACGTGCCAGGCCAGCGCAGTGGCTCGCAGCGTCGATCACCACTTCCAGGCCGACGTGGTGGTGGTAACGATGGACGTCGTGGTAGTAGACGACCGGGAGAGCGACAGCGTAGGCCACAGAACGACGGAGAGGGTCATAAGATCGTGCAGGGCAGGCCAAGGAAGACGGCTGAAGAGCTGGATGCGGAGATGGCGGACTATTTTAATGCAGGAGGCAAGAAGGAAGGCTCAGCGTCTGCTCAGAATCCTGCTACTACTGGAGCAGCTGCACCTGTCGATGGAGATGTTGACATGATTGAGTAGGCGTCGGCAAAACTACGTAACGCGTCTACAACAATTGCGCAGCACTCACATCCATTGAGCAGATGGTGGGGCTTGAAAGGGTACAATCTGCTAGAGGATTCTGCTGGTAGGGAGAACTCTGGGGAATGTTCAGCGGTCATACTTGGTTGGACTGAGGTTTGCACAAGTTTGGAGTGCAGGTCGGGTAACTGTGGTACTGAAGCATTAACCTATCTGGAAAGATCGTATGCGAATTACGATCGCCTTTTAGTTGAATCGTTTGAATAGTATCCTACCAATTGGAGGTTTATGGAGAAATTATACTTTCTCTCTCTATTATTTTAGAGCACTACAACTTGAGAGGCTGGTAGATCTGAAGTTTGCATGATCAAAAAGAGAAGCTTTTACGCTCTTAAAAAGCGAGCTTTGCGTGGAGGAACGAGAATACTCAAAAGATTACAAGTCATTCTGCGGTCATATATAGTATTGAGCGTCCGGGTTATCAAATACCGGTGCCATAGTATAGTGGTTAGTACACTTCGTTGTGGCCGAAGAAACGGCAGTTCGATTCCGCCTGGCGCCAGTTCCTTTTTTGCCCTTTTTTGGGCTCCTCTTTTCCTCCTCCAGCAACATGTAGAAATGATGCTTCTCGAAAGCAGAAAACAACAATGTCTTAATCAGAGCAACAAGGCGGATAAGGCAAAGCAGATCTAGAAGATGGGGAAATCTCTTCGGGTGGGCACAGTTCGCGTCCTTGTGTATCTTTCCGATTACATTGGCCAGAGGCACTTGGATCAGGAACAGAAAACAGTCGTGGGCTCAGCCAAACGGCGGACAATATCTTTTCATCATCCATGGTTCAATCGCGTCTGTATCATTCAAGAAGTGTTCTGGGCCAAAAGGTTATGCGTGTAGGCCGAAGGCGTCGGGGTATCTACCCCAGGTCCCCACATTATCGAATGATTAGGCATGATGTTGGAGATGACGCTGATGACATAGATCTGCCGGTAGATCTAGTTATAAACATACATATACTTGATCCCATAGCTTCCAAAAGACCCCGAGAAAGGCGCTCGAATATCATCAGATCTGTCAAAGCTGGTTCAGAGCACCAAGCTATTCAGTACGACTGATCCTCAAGACCAGCCAGCCCATCGCGCTATTTCCTCTCCCAGATGACGTTGAGCAAGAGTTGAAAGGTATTCTTGTTGACTAGAACCTAAACATCAATCTCGACGCACTCAGAAGCCGCTACGCTCTCTTCCGCGCACTGTGTCAGCTTGGGGTCTTGGATGAGATTCTAAACATGTTGAACATAAAGAAACAGGCAAACCAGTCTTCGCTATTGGCGGCCTTATAGATTCTCTACATTTTCTACGTGGAACACTTGCATCGGAAGGTTCCCAAACTTTCCTTAACAACAGGCTTACTTCTCCAAAATCTCATATCATACTTCGTATGGATGGATTACCCGAAGAAGCTTTTCCATATTACTGAAAGCATAGCAGCGAAGCTCAAAGCCTCGATAACCTGGCATCAACGGACCGTAAAACCAAGCTCGCCACTGAACAAACGCGATGCATATCAAAGCTGGTTCAAGGATCCTTGAACTATCTAGTTGACGTATTTTACCACAAAAGCAACAGTTCTGCACGAAAGATCCTCGACAAAGAGGTATTCGAACACGACCGAGCGTGGCTCACAAACAACGCGTATTGAGTTTAAGATTGCCCGATTACCCTCCGTTCCAAATACAGCTACGTAGGCTTTGCCACCTGTGTGGTTCCAGTAGAAATGCGGTTCGACGCAGGCTTATAGGCACCACCCAGAAGCCGTTGAGCGAAAGTTCAATAGCAGTTCAAAGGTCGGTTCTCTTCACAAACACATCATCTCTACGGAGAGGCTCAGTCCTCGGAGAGACTCTCCATGGAGCTCTGCTCTCCTTGAAGGATCTTTCTCCAGAGCTCCTCGCTCCTCGGCGATCTAAGCACCATCTTCAGAGAGATCAGAACATTGTTCTACTCGTTATATGGGCTGCGTATATCAGGATTGAGGGACTAGACAGTACGCGCTTGTTACGCTCCAGGCTTCGCCTGCCCACTTCCTTTCCCGCTCCTACATCAAAATGTACATGTGTTCTTTGATTGTGAGCGACCACGATTGAACTTGACCTGACCGTGAATGAGCGTGAGTTTAGGCGGTGCAAATGTGAGAGTATTGAGCCAGGGTTGAGCCGGACGTATTTTCTGCTCAGTCTACTAATTATGGCCGTAGTTATGAACCAAGTAGGGATGTCGGTACGGGTACCTACTTTGTCCCAGTTAATAGCATGGGAAATCCAGCAGTACTGTATCGGGTTTCATAATTCATCATCTTTAAAGGCCCGATGTGGGATGACTCTCGTAGCGATTCTCGGAACCACAGGGCTAACTTTCTCCGCATTCTGGTTACATTGTGGAGCTCAACCTGGGGTTGGAGCGGGTTTAATGAAACCATGCCCACAACTCCAAGAGGATATATAATTTCCGTGGATCTATGTAGATTTCTTCCATTTGCAGAGGTTGCCTGATTGATCACGAAGAGGCAGATAGTTCGAAACTGAAAAAGAAGATAAAGCTGTTTGCGACTGTCAGCGCGCGTATAACATAAAGCATATTGTAAATTCGGTACGAACACCGCGACTTTGGTTTCACGGTTGAAAGCATTCTTAGTTACCATCGCATCGATACGGAAAATATGTCACCTCAGGACTTCACCGGCAAGGTCATTGCCCTTTCTGGCGCCGCTTCAGGAATCGCCCTAGCTACTGCACAGTACCTGTACTCACTCGGTGCATCGGTGTCAATCACGGACGTTCGACGCTCTGCACTCGAAGAGGCCATCAAGACTATCTCTGGCTCGGACTTCAAGAAGTACGACATCGACACCAAGAATGCATTTGCCAACACGAATGAGATTCAAGGCCAGGCAGACGGCGACAAGGCGATCAAAGTCGATAACCCCACCATCGAAACGGGCAATGACCGTATCTTTGCTATTGTGACGGACGTGCGCAGCTCGGAACAGGTCGATCGGTGGATCAATGGCACGGTCGAGAAGTTTGGCCGCCTGGATGGTGCGGCAAACCTCGCGGGCGTAGTAGGCAAGCACATCGGCACGGGCACCATTCTCGACATGACGGATGAGGATTGGGCGTTTATGATTGGTATTAATCTGACGGGTGTGTTCCATGCTGTGCGCGCGCAGATTCGCGTTATGAAGGCACTTGCGGAGAAGGGTGTCATTAGCCATGCGAGTATTGTCAACGCGGCCAGTACGGCTGGTATTGAGGCGGGGCCAACAAACAGCGATTACAGCGCTGCAAAGCATGGTGTTGTGGGATTGTCGAGGAGTATGGCGAAGGAGTGGGGTCATCTTAATATTCGATGCAATGCCGTTGCGCCGTAAGTTTTTGCAGCACTCCGAAAGCGACGTGCAAATGCTAACTCCTATGATAGTGGTGTCATTGCGACACCCATGGTGCAGACGCTGTCAGCAGATATGCAGGATAATGGCATCAATGCTCTGATTAAGAATAGGCAGGCGCTGGGACGGAGAGCTCAGCCGATCGAGATTGGCAAGCTCATTGGATTCCTGCTGAGCGAGGACTCGAGTTTTATTACTGGTGCTGTGTATGTTGCTGATGGTGGTCAGGTATGCTAGACAGGATTCTTCAACACTAGATAAAATCATCAATACATTGTCCCCGTCAGGAGCGTCTCAATGATCCGCCCTGGTGATCGTGGATACTCCGTACATCGAAAGGGACAAATAGTCTCTGACAAGCCAGTAACGTGAACATTCCTACAAGGCATACGCACGCTCGCTGACCAAGTCCCTATCCTGTGGTGCTTTGTCCATCTTTCAGAATACCTGAGTTCTGACTCTGTTGGACATGGCCATTGCTTGCGTTGGCAGCCTATGTGCATGCTAGGATTAATAAATCATTTCAAACAATCGTAAAGATTTTCCACACGAAAAAGAAAGGTTGTTAAATCCTGTACAGCCAGATGCTAGTAAGATCGGAAGATGGCCCCGTAAGAAGATTCTTGGACGATCTTAGATGCAGCGGTAGGAAAAATAGAACTCTTCATCACATCTTGCTGTTCTTAAGGCTGGCGTCGATGTGACCGGCAAAACATTATTATCCCGTCAGTTCAGCTTGGGAACGAGGTGTATCATCGAACTTCAGCTAAATACGAACGATGTCTATACAAGCTGATCAGGAACGTGTAGTATCTCCTCATCAAGCAAAAAGATTTATCCTGAGAAAAATAATGGCAAGAATCCCATGAATAGATCTCTGAGAATTCTACAGCATGGCCGCGTGGGTCCTATCCCGGCTAGCGTGCACGGATGCTGGGCCCTGATCGGACCGCCACGCGAGACTAAAAAAAGATCCTGGTCCAGGAATTGATCAGGTCGTGCCCGGGTTCTACACACTCGTTAGACGAATTACGACGCAGCATTGTGTTTCTGGGTTATGTACCGAACCGGGGTTAGTGGAAATTTGTAAATAGAATCAAAATCCACTGTGATAGACCACTACACTACACAACCAAAGTTTGAGACAGATTGGTTTTGAAATTTGAATATCATCTCTAAAATTTGCCACCCTCGACAGTATCCCTACTAGCCGATGAGATTGGAGATTCAGCACTAGAAACTTCACACCGTGAAAAATTGATCACCAGCAAATTGGAAATTGCATGTGTACATTAAAAAGACCAAAAGATCATCGTACAAAGTTTCCGTTCTAATACCTCCCATTCCTGGCTCAGCAACAGATCTGAAGGCTGCGTGACCGCATTACTTCAAAAATTCCTTCTGCATTAATTGTGGCATATCTGAAGTCAGATCTGGGCTGTTATCCAAGATGGGCTCAAGCAGTTAACTCAGGCTGTAGGTCTGAACTGGTTGGGAGTTCGCATCTTCTATGATCCTACTACATGCTGAATTCATGGGACCAGATCCGGCAGCACCGGTCCAGAATCGGGTCGGCTGAACATTACCACGGTCTGAGATGCATCGAAAATTCTTAGGAAAGCTGAAATGATTTCTAGAATAGCAGAAGAAAATTGGACAGTCGCAAAATGAAGATGCTAGCGCATGGGAGTTTGAATGTTATACACAGCCAATCCGGTGCTCTAATGTTCGATGAATTGCAATTATTTGTAAACGTCCATACTCGTTGAAAATGGAGAAACTTCAGTAACCAATCTCATCGGCTAGTAGGGATACTGTCGAGGGTGGCAAATTTTAGAGATGATATTCAAATTTCAAAACCAATCT
>Ga0181470_100230_pt1 | contig 14493 bp, 13 predicted proteins | sample InSIn5SAF170_FD_119082 | JGI IMG/M metagenome (GOLD analysis project Ga0181470, IMG submission 119082) | Clean room microbial communities from NASA Spacecraft Assembly Facility at Jet Propulsion Laboratory, Pasadena, California, USA -... ...
CTTGTGATTCTCATTGCCGTTTGGTTCAACACATCACTTGCCCGCAGTCTGCCATTCATTGAGGGCGCAGTAATCGTGTTGCACATATGCGGTTTCTTCGCTGTGCTGATTCCACTCGTCATGTTTGGACCTCAATCCACGGCCAAGACCGTCTTCACGTCGTCTGACAATCGCGGTGGCTGGACTAGCGATGGGTTGTCGTGGTCGATCGGAATTATTTCATCCGCCTATCCTTTTCTGTGCTACGACGGGTATGTTGCATGGCACGACTGTATTGATTGTCTGAGCAGTTACTGAGATTCAAGCAGGTCATGCCATATGAGTGAAGAGGTCGAAGATGCCGCAATCACCGTCCCCCGATCCATGGTAGCTACCGTACTCCTCAACGGCGGTCTCGGCTTCGGCATGCTCATCGCCATCCTCTTCTCCATGGGCTCCGTAGACGCAGCCCTCGAAACAAAGACCGGGTACCCAATTATCCAGATCGTATACAATGCCGTCGAAGATAAGCTCGCCACCTCGGCCATAATTAGCATTCTGATTGCCATGTTCGTATTCGCAACGATGAGCATCATGGCGTCCTCATCACGCTTGACTTGGGCTTTCGCCAGGGACAAGGGCTTGCCGTATAGTCAAGCGTTGGCTAAGATTCATCCTCGCTTTAAGCTTCCGCTGAATGCAATCATCTTGACAGCTGGGATCAATCTGCTGTTATCGCTGATTAATATCGCCTCAGTCACAGCGTTCAACGCCATGCTTTCCTTGGCGGTCATATCCCTTTACCTAACATATGTCACGCCCATCGTCCTCATACTCTACCTCCGCATCAAGTACCCAAAAAGCATTGACTGGGGTCCGTTTCGCATGGGTCGAATCGGTCCGGCTGTCAATACCATCAGCATCCTCTACACAGCATACGCGTAAGTATAGCATCTCAGTTCCTCCCTTGCAGCGGGTGTTAGAGCAGCAGTCACTAATCACCATTGTAGATGTGTATTCTTAGTCTTCCCACCTTATGCAGCGACGAATAGCGAGAACATGAATTGGACTATCCTTGTTTGTGGTGCCACGATTTTGGGCGCAGCGTGTACGTGGTTCTTGGGTGCGAGACATCGGTACAAGGGACCTTTGAAAGAGATTTAGATACCTTAGACGCGACTTATATCTTGGACAACTTCACGGACTTGCATTGGATAATCTGTGCATCCACCTGTTTGTAACCGATGGACTTGCTTCAAATGCTCTCCAACGGAATGACGACCAACAATGATAAGTGATGCCTGAGCAAGGCGGGTGTAAAGAAGACCTTTTGCGTATCATTTCAAGACTAAGTTATACCCCCATCGTAGCGTCCCCATATGCATCAACAAGCGCTCTATGCCATTGTCATCGAAACTGCGTCGCTCCTTGCGATCTAATCTCCTCTAATCGTTCTCGTAGCAATCGATCAATCAATCATCATCAATCCCGTCCAGCTTGCTTAATGAATTCGTCATCACATGTACAGTCGCATAACCATCCAGTCGCACAAATCGAATCACTACCACCCAGGCTGTGAAGGCCCGTTACCACCACTACCACCACCGCCGCCGCCGTAGGAACCCTGCTGACCACCATAGCTTTGCTGTTGACCATAGCCTTGGTTTGGCGGGGGCGCATATTGGCCTTGACCTCCTTGCTGTCCATAGCCACCATGACCATGGCCGCCCTGCTGGCCGTACTGCCCTTGTCCTTGACCACCCTGCTGTCCATATCCGCTCTGTCCCTGACCACCTTGTTGACCGTATCCCCCACCTTGCTGCGGCGGTGGTGGATACTGCTGGTTTGGCGGATATGGAGAATGCTGGCCCGATGGAGGGCCGCCATATTGCTGCCCGGGGCCATTGCCATAAGGTGTTTGATGAGATTGTGAACCGTGGTCGTACTGCTGCCCACCATATCCTTGATTGCCATGAGAGGAAGCACCATGGCCTTGTTGGCCTGGGTATGACGAGCCCTGATCATGGCTGCCATACTGGCCTTGCTGCGGTGGTGGGGCGCTGCCATACGAGGTCTGTCCGTGTGGTGTAGCGCCATAAGACTGCGAGGGAGCAGGCGAGGAGTACGCACCGGTGTGCGACTGCTGACTTGGAGGCTGGTACTGAGCGCTCGGAGCAGAGCCGCTGTACGCACCGGACTGACCGCTCGAGCTGTAGCCGTAGCTCTGGTTGCCATGTTGCTGGCTGCCATGTGAGCCACCAACAAGCCCACCAATGAGGCCGCCTAGGCCACCACCGAGTCCCCCAGCAGAATGCCCGCCGCTGGGGCCATGCTGCTGTTGTCCTGAGGAGCCGTGATGTTGGCCTGATGAGCCATGGGAGCCTGAGCCGCTGCTGAAAAGGCCAGAGGCAAGCTGGCCTACAAGCCCGCCGGCGCCACCACTGCCGTGTCCTCCAGAAGAGCTACCATGGGACTGTTTCCCACCGCCAAGCAGACTGCCTGCAAGCTGGCCAACAAGGCCGTTGGAACCGCTACCGTGGCCGGAACTCTGCTTATTGCCACCGAGAAGCGCGTTCATCGCCATGCCCTGTCTTTGTGATTAGTTTCTCCTTGCCAGCATCCCGCAAAAACGTGTGGTACGTACACCGAGGCCTCCAGCTCTATCCGTGCTGGGACCATGCTGGTCGCCAAAGCCCCTCGAGCCGTCCTGAGGCAACTGTCCGTCGTTGCCGCTCATGGTGTTGTGGTTTGCCGGCGGAGGAGGCTGCGTGGGGTTCTCTTGGGCGGGCGTGGATGCTGCAGATGCGCGAGGTGCGCCTGGGGCTGCTTCGGTCGGCTTATCCCACGTTGACTGACCCGTGGAGATCTGGACGTAGTAGTACTTTCTGAGGCTGCGCGGGCAAACAATGTAAATTAGTCTTGCGCTACGGTGATAACGATGATGATGCAAGGATGGCGCGGGGCCGTTGGGAAGAATGTGTGCGTGTGGAATGAATACCTCGAATCCCTGTTCGCAGGTGTGTTAGTTAGCAGAACAACTCTCTCTCTCTCTCTCTTTCACTCTCGTACTGTGCCGCTGGGAGAAGACGTACCACTGTGCAATCCAACCGGTCGGTAGAAGCGGTACCTGGCTATCGTCGGGACCTGCGTCTGGGCTTGCAGGTCCAGGAGCCATCAATACCAATACCAATAACCAGTGCCAGGACCTGCTCGACTCACTCGCCCCTCTTTGTGTCCTGACCTGCTGCGCTCGGCTAACGGGCGGGCTCCTCGATGCGTGTGAACGGGCGGGTTAGCGACCGGAGGCAAGAAAAAGCGCGGACGCAACAAAGAACGAGGGCTGGAAGCGTCCGAGGGACCGAAGCGCCTTTTAGTACAAATCTGCAGCACGAGTGTCGTTGGGGCAGAAGCAAGAACCCGGCCAGGCAGTGCAAAACGCCCGCGGTGATGGCGAGATATTCCTGGTTGGTGGGGCGTGTGTCGTCTGCAGCTGAGACGGACCGGACCCTCCTAATCCTTTCTTCTGGCCAGCCCACATTTTGATTAGCCTGCGAAGAAAGGTACGGCCCCCCTCCAGCAAGGGGGGGGGGGGGGGGGGGGGGGGTAAAGACACCGCCACAGTGGGCTTGCATCAAAACGGCCCACAACCTCATTGCGTGTCCTGCAGTACCTTCAGCATGTTTGGCGTGACTGTAAGAGAGTACACGCGCAATCTGAGTTGTAATTTGGGTGTTTACAAACACTGAGCGGATAGCCTCAGGATCAGAAATCACAACGGGACCACCTTTTGAGGCATCTACATGTTCATGGGAGAAGTCGTGCTCTTCTGGCAATTGATTCAATGGTAGCTGCATTGTTGCTCGACCATGATCCTAGTGTATCTACTACCTACAGTACTCCGTAGCTCTCATACGTGCGGATAATCGGTGGAGAGACAGTGGGGAATTAGGGATACAGTCGCTCCACCGCAACATACAGCCGTACGCTGATAGGCAATCTCAATCGCTTTAGCTCTCTAGTACTCCGCCGCGGGGTCCTCCTCGCCCTCGAGTGAGTCGGCAGCAACCTCCTCGTAATCACGCTCAAGCGCAGCCAAGTCCTCACGGGCCTCGCTGAATTCACCCTCCTCCATACCTTCGCCAACATACCAGTGCACGAAAGCACGCTTTGAGTACATGAGGTCAAACTTGTGCGAAAGAGCGGACCAAGCCTCGGCAATGGCAGTCGTGTTGGAGAGCATGCAGCTATTAGTTCATGTTAGTAAATGATCTCGTCAGATGCAGCGGTGAGCAAAAGACTTACACAGCACGGTTGACCTTGGCGAGGTCGCCGTTGGGCACCATCTGGGGTGGCTGGAAGCAGATACCAATCTTGAAGCCAGTTGGGCACCAGTCAACAAACTGGATGGTGCGCTTTGTCTTGAGAGTAGCGACAGCAGCGTGGACGTCCTTGGGGACCACATCACCACGGTACAGGAGGCAGGTAGCCATGTACTTACCGTTGCGTGGGTCGCACTTGACCATCTGATTGTTTGGCTCGAAGCAGGACATGGAGATCTCCTGAACAGAGTTGGCCTCGTGCGCGGCCTTCGCAGCGGACACGACTGGAGAGTAGGCAACAAGAGGGAAGTGAATGCGTGGATATGGCACGAGGTTGGTCTGGAACTCGTTCAAATCAACGTTGAGGGAGCCATCGAATCGGAGGGAAGCGGTGATCGAGGAAACGACTAAAATACACATTAGTCTTGTAGACGGGGAAGAATTGCAATCGTTGTTGCCTACCTTGAGCGATCAGGCGGTTCAGGTTCTCATAGTTGGGGCGCTCGATGCCCAAATTGCGACGGCAGATGTCGTAGATGGCCTCATTGTCAACCATAAAACTGCAGTCAGAGTGCTCGAGAGTGGTATGTGTGGTGAGGATGGAGTTGTATGGCTCAACCACGGAGGTGGCAACCTGTGGAGCTGGGTAGACGCAGAACTCGAGCTTGCACTTCTTGCCATAATCCACAGACAAGCGCTCCATCAACAGAGCACCAAAACCAGAGCCGGTACCACCGCCGAAGGAGTGGAAGACTAAGAAGCCCTGGAGACCGGAGCAGCTGTCGGCAACGCGACGGACCTTGTCCAAGACCTGATCAATCAGCTCCTTGCCGACGGTGTAGTGGCCACGGGCATAGTTGTTTGACGCATCCTCCTTGCCGGTGATCATCTGCTCTGGATGAAACAAGCTGCGGTAGGTGCCGGTGCGAACCTCGTCGACGACATTGGGCTCGAGATCGCAGTAAATAGTGCGGGGGACATATTTGCCCTGGCCAGTCTCGGAGAAGAAGGTGGAGAAGCCTTCGTCGTTGTCGGTCTGGTTCTTGCGCTCTTCGGTCAGGTAGCCATCAGGTTGAATGCCGTGCTCGAGGCAGTAAAGCTCCCAGCACGAGTTGGCAATTTGGCAGCCTGCCTGTCCCACTGCAATGCAAAAAGTCAGCAGTGGCCCGCGCGCCAACACCAAACAGCGTCAAAATTCACGCGTCACGACGTACCGTTGAGGGAGATAACTTCGCGCATGATGACAGAAACTAGCAGAGATTCAAAGATGTGAGCTGGCCTCCAAGCGGAAACAGTCAAGTGGACGTGTTGTGGGGAGGGGGTTGTGTCCAAGGTGTGTGGTGTTCTGGCGTGGTATCAGGAGTTCGAGCGAGGGGAGAAGGAACAGGCGGTCAGGTCAAACATGACGAGTGGAATCAGCACAGCGAAGAAACCGCATATGTGCAACACGATTACTGCGCCCTCAATGAATGGCAGACTGCGGGCAAGTGATGTGTTGAACCAAACGGCAATGAGAATCACAAGATTGAAGATCAGTGTTCCATGCCAGCGCTGGAACTCGTACTCTTCATAGTTCAGGGTAAGCAGTCCTTGGGTCTGATTTCTTCGTTAGCCAGCCTCGCCGGTTGCATCGAGTAACAAAACCGCTTACCACTGTAGCCGCGAGGAAAGCACATGAAGCTGTCGTCGCTTGCCAAGCTAGTATACTAACGTACCCAGCCAGAAAACTCAAGAACTGTTTGAGCTTTCCAGGTGTGAGGAGCGCAACCCAGTGATACTGCCCACCCGCCGTTGGCCACATGCTTGCCAGTTCACCGAGCGAATAAGCGGTGGCCAGTGTGCCGCAGAAGACCAGGAGGTACCCGTAGACAAGAGCAACGTTCCCGCCATTAAGCAGACCCGCGGAAAGACTCAATGCCTCCGCTTCCCAATTCGCCATCATGGTTGTCGTAAAGCCAATCATGCTCAGGTAGCCTAACAGAGTTAGTATACCCTCCGAAATAGTGAAGACTCGAGTACATGAGACGAATGGTCTCTGCACACGCAGGTTTTGCATTCGATCTAGAACTCGTGAAGCACACTGGTTCAATCAGGTAACTCTTTGGTGGGCATTAGCATCGAAGAGTGTGCAAGGCTCGAGATTGACTGACTACCAAAATTCCGATCGAGTAGCTGACGGCGTCCCATGGCTCTCATCGTTGCCTCATCTCGCTGAGCAGCGGATGTCCCCAGCGCGTCCTCCCTCAGAAACGTCGCAAGGTCCAAATCGGCTGGTTCCACGGTGCCGACATCGTGGCTAATGTTTGACCTCACCGAAAGAGGCCGAGATTTTGTCCAGACGGTCTGATGTTCTATTTTGTCCATTCTATGGCTGGACAGCCAGTCCCAAGTAGTGTATCAGAGATCATGAAATTTGGGTACAACACTATGCAGTACACGAGGTTTTCGGGAGGAATGAACGATGATCTATGTCAAGAGGTTGCAATTGTGATGTGACTCTGACTGCCTGCCCATGTACGTGAAGGGATAGATGAAGGTTTTGCAGCCTCTTCTTCAAAGAACCCAGGATCTATCATTGTGGCATAATTTCAAAGCTATGTTGGTCGTCCAGGTGAGGGTTTGTCCAGGATCGTGCCGCAAAGCATGCGTGGGATTCCGCATACAGTTTAAACAGAGGTTAGGGGTGGCTACTCAGTTGTCTGCAAGTCATGCACAACACCTGGACCTCAAAGTTGAAAAAGAGAGTCGGTCTGCCAAGCGGAAAAGACGGATGTTGCGCAACGACTCCTTTCCCACGCGGTGCTTGGCTACTACTTTCGTTTCCGCAGCTGCGGCACGTAACCTGAGTCTCTTATCTCAAGCCTTGGCGGAAAGTACCGAAAGGTGCAGTCTTACAGGGCTGGATTATGTCGTGTTGGACTGTCATTGACATTGTACTTTCGCTTGCAGATGATTCAGCCTCAGTCACAGCCAATCCATCTCTACGACAACGATTATGATCTACATGTGTTGCCTTTGATACTGCAGAGATCGAACACCATTTGTGTCGGGGATACTGTACTGAAGTTCTGGAACATTGTCGCTGGCGAAGAGCCTCCTCGAGAATCTCTTATCTGAAAAGGAAAAATAATGGAGCCTCATTAGGGACAGTGCGCCCGCACGGCAGCCAACGCGGACGCGAAGATGGCGCCCGAATGGCTCGCCAGAATATGTGAGATCTCCTTTTTATTCTAGCTCATAATGTTTGTGAGACTTCATTCGAATGACAGCAAGGCACGAAGTGTTTACGAGATGCTTGGGAGGACCAAGTCATCATTGTGTTGTTCATCTACACATCAAGATGCTATGTACTTCACTCGAGGTGACCCGACATTATGTCAATGACGAAGCCTCTCCAAAGCCGCTCGCGGACTAGTGTCTAAATATGCACGATTCCAACCAACCACGACAGCACTGCTTATCACTTAAGCCTATCTCAAAATAAAGCCGCTCCAGCAGTGCCCCTCGCATCACTGTCGCTTGGTGGCCTTTGCTTAGACAGCAACACGATTCGCTCGCGCGAGAAAAGCCATTTTCCTTTTGAAAGCTTGTCAATCGGACCGAACCACACTGCCGGGCCAGCAAAGCGGGAGATGAACGGCATGACAGGTGGTGCATCTGGCTGAACGCGCAAATCTTCCCGACCACTTTCTTTGCTTTCGATAAGCATGTGGTTCTGAATCTACGTCTCCCTGTTTTCAGGTTCGTATTTCGTATCCTGCCTTTCTTCGTCAGGCTTCACAAAGCCTGCTGCAGCTACACGACGAACCTGTACCCCTTTCTTGTTTCTGTCGAGCGCTGCGACTCGTCTTGCTCTTCTGCTTCAGCTCTGAGCACAAATATCGTTCCCCCAGGATGTTCTGCCGGTAGTATGTCGAGCTTGCGTTGAAACGCAACAAGATTGTCGAGCACAGTACCCGAACATGTCCCTGTATGTCGAAGGTCCTCGACATTACCGTGTCACCGATGTCAACCAAGGCGCAAAGGTGCTGGCCACAGCCTATATCATGATGTTGTATCCCCCCATGGACTTTGGGGTAATGGCTAATGTTGATTGCACAGGTGCCATACGGTTCTGTCGGTTATTGCTCGTTGCGGCATAAAACTTACCACAACTCGTCGTTGGGGATCGGACGACACTGCAGCCGTCATCGCATCTGCAGTTGCGGTTGGATACACCGGTGTCATCGGGTCGTCATACACGCATGGTATGGGCCAAAGGATGTCTGCGCGCGAATCGAGTGACATCGAGCGTCTTCAGCAGGTGTGTTGCGGGTGCCTTCTCCATCTCGACTCGCGATTTTCTGACGTGCTGTGAAGACATTGTACGCCAGCAATGTGCTATACTTCGTGGCGATCCTCTTCGCGAAGGCAAGCATATTACTTTTTATTAAGCGCCTGACACCTTCCCAGAACGCCGGTCGAGTGTGCTGGGCATTTTTGGCATTCTTAGGCGCTTTCACAATTAGCGGATTAGGCGTCACGTTTTTTGCATGCGGGCTGCCGAAGCCATGGGCGTATGAGTCAGATCAATGCCTGAACCTAGAGGCCTTTACGCGGGCTGTTGTTGTCATCGATATGGTGACCGATCTCTTACTGGTTGCGCTGCCTGTCTACCTCTTTTCGCGGGTAAAGTACGTGGGATCCGGGCGGCTGACTGTTGTCATGGTGTTCTCAATGCGGGCTTTGATCATTGTCCCCGGCATACTGCGTCTCATCACTGTGCCCAAGGCGTTTGACTGGACGTCAGAAGGAGACGCGTCATGGCACATAGTGCCGTTCCTGACATGGGAGGTAGTTACCGTGAACTTCTCCGTCATTAGTGCGTCGATACCATGTGTTCGTCCATTCCTACGGAGCTTGGAATCTGGTCTGTACGATGTTAGTCTGAAGATGCACCCACGCCTTGCCCGCGCCTCCGAAGAGGCAGACACGAACCTAATGCTCATGACGCTGAGCGGCTTTTCAATACGCAAAGGTATGGATCGAAAGCCAGGAGGCAGCATTTCGACGGAAACAACGCTGAACCGCCCTTTACGGTCTGTTCAACTGGCGTTTGGGCGAGCCGAGAGTCCAGAGGTAGAGCGACAGGGTTCAGTCAGCTCCGATATCGAGTTCTCACAGAAACTGCATCCGGAGCGATCATGGCATCAGACCAGAATACAAAGTACGAGGACATATCCGCAGTATGGTCCACAGTACGGCAAGCAGCCGGCTCAATCACCAGAATCTTCTCGCCAAAAGAAGTCGGAAGAGACAGATCGGTGGCGCATAGCAGTCACCAAGGAAACGAAGATCCGGTTTGAGAAAGAAGGCGTGCTCCTTCAGGAGCTCAACTCGTCGTCAAGCAACCATGAGGATAACTTGCCAGGCAATTCAGACCGTGGAACGTGACCTTAGTGTATGACCAGTGTACGAATTATGACATACGTGTACATATATACTTTTTTTTTTTGCATCGGATGTGCCTCGCTTTTGATGTCCGTGAAATCTGGCTCGACGGAGGCAGCATCGAGAACAAAGTGATGGGCTCTCGAAAAGTTTGACTAAGAGTACTGCACCGCATGTAGGCCGATGAAGGAATATCAGGCGGGATGGCAGCGAGCATGCAAGATGATGTCGTCTGATGCAAGTGGGTCAGGTGGGTTCCCACAGTGCCCGGGTCTGCCATTGAACCTCTAGTGCAGAGGCCAACAATGCTCATCGCAACAGGCAGCTTGGGGCACAAAACAAAAGGCGGCCATGAGTATAGGGTAGTTGCTGGCGTTGTAGAGGAAGTACCTCCGTAGATGCAGTTTGGAAGACTGTTTAGAAGACAATGCTGCGCTCCTGTTGGCTGTCGACTGAAGGGGTGCCTAGGGGTGAGCCAGCCGATCTTCACTTTGAACAGCATCCAATATCCCGCCAGGTGCCAAAAAGGCCACCACTCCAAACGGCCAGATGTTGAAGTAACCAAAAGTTTGATGCCATCATCTGCCGCCTTCAACGATCGCTCGTGTACAATAAAACTCTTCATTTTTTGCATCGCATTTTCACCCGTCAGACCCTGGGCCATCACACATCTTGTCTGCATCAGGCTAGCCGCATGTCCGATCCACGCTCGATGCTTCCATTAACAGTGAGCGAACCTGACCTGACCTGTTCTTGTCCCGACCCCGAGCAGCCCAGGACGTTGAGAGCGTGTGCCCAGTTCCAGCAATCACGCACGCACGCACGAGAACCACAAGAGCTCTCCACTCCGCTCGCTAGGTCACCGTCACCGTCACCGGCCCTCGCCCGCCTTCCCCGTTGCTTTCTTCATGTCTAGTTCTCGACCCAGTGCCAACATCCCGCTGCACTCGCTGTCTCACCGCCGCTACGACTCTGCTTCCGAAGAAGAAGAAGACGACGACGCCTCACTGCTCGACTCTGACGGAGAAGGACAAAGGCAAGGGCAAGCACACGGACACGGCCAGAGAGCAAGACACGGACAAGGCACAGGCGAGAAACAGCGAGCGTCCAGCGAGTCCGACTTCTCCCTGTTCAGCGACACGGGCGACATCGCAGACCAGCTGGACGACGACGACCCGCTGCAGATCCACCTTCCGGCCTTGCAGCAGCCCAGGAGCAAGCGGAAGCACGCCCATCACAAACGCAAGACCGTCCGCTACGACAGCGTCGAGGAGCACGGCTACAGCGAGAAGCAGCCTCGCCAGCGCCTCCGCAAGGAAGACATCCCCATCCCCACGCCTCCCCGGCGACCGCTCTCCTTTGGCCATCGCCTGCTCGCAGCAGCCATGGCACCAGGCGATGGACCGTCCCGTATACACGGGCTACACGGCAAGAAACTCATGTAGGCCCCGCCACCCCCCCAGTCCCGTCCTGACAATGTCTCAATCGACCCGTGACTAATGGCCGTTGCAGCTACTTCACCACAATCTTCGTGTCGTTGGGCGTGTTTCTCTTCGGCTATGACCAAGGCGTCATGTCCGGCATCATAACAGGCGGCCACTTCAAGGACTACTTCAACCAGCCCTCGAGAGCAGAGATCGGCACCATGGTGGCCATTCTCGAGGTCGGCGCCTTCATATCATCGCTGTCCATTGGCAAGCTCGGTGACGTGCTGGGCCGCCGACGGACAATCTTGTACGGCTCTCTCATCTTCATTCTCGGCGGGGCGCTGCAAAGCTTCGCGAATGGCATGCCCATGATGATGCTGGGCCGTATCATTGCCGGGCTGGGAGTCGGTGCCCTGTCGACCATCGTGCCAGTCTATCAGTCCGAAATCTCGCCGCCGCACAATCGCGGCAAGCTCGCGTGTATCGAGTTCACGGGCAATATCTGTGGGTACACAGCCAGTGTCTGGGTAGACTACGCGTGTAGCTATATCAAGAGCGACTGGGCGTGGCGGCTGCCTCTCCTCATGCAGGTCGTCATGGGCTCCCTCCTTGCAATTGGAAGTCTTCTCATCCTCGAGTCTCCCAGGTGGCTTCTCGATCATGATCACGACGAGGAAGGCATTGTTGTCATTGCCAACCTGTACGGAAAGGGAGACATCCACAACTCCAAGGCAAGAGACGAGTACCGCGAGATCAAGATGAATGTGCTGCTGCAGCGACAAGAAGGCGAACGATCATACTCTGACATGTTCAAGCGCTATTACAAGCGGGTGTTCATCGCAATGTCTGCGCAAGCTCTAGCGCAGCTCAACGGCATCAACGTCATTTCCTACTACGCTCCCCTCGTTTTCGAGCAGGCCGGATGGGTTGGCCGCGAAGCCATCTTGATGACTGGAATCAACGGCATCACCTACCTCATGTCCACAATACCGCCATGGTACATCGTGGATACGTGGGGCAGGCGGATGATCCTGCTGACGGGCGCATTCGCCATGATCATCTCCTTATCAGCGATATCTTACTTCATCTTCCTTGATATTCCCCTCACACCGAACTTGGTCGTCATCTTTGTCATGATTTACAATGCTGCCTTTGGCTACTCATGGGGCCCGATCCCATGGCTCTATCCCCCGGAGATTCTGCCTTTGAGCATCCGTGCAAAGGGCGCAAGTTTGAGCACGGCCACGAATTGGGCCTTCAACTGGCTGGTTGGAGAAATGACGCCGATTCTGCAAGAGTGGATCCAATGGCGGCTGTATCTTTTGCATGCATTCTTTTGCGCTGTGTCGTTCGTCGTTGGTAGGTGGACTGACCGCATTGGTGATTGCAGCAAGCATTGACATTTCTTCTAGTATGGTTCATTTACCCAGAAACCGCAAATGTGCGTCTCGAGGACATGAACTCGATCTTTGGCGACGCCACGACAGTCGCACCAACCCCAGAAACGCTTGCCGAAGCAGAATCGCTTTTTGGCAGTCAACGCTCCCCGGTGCCCTCACTCGATTTAAGAAGGTCGGGCGCTGGCAACTTATCCTCGGATAATGCTATTCCAGGACTCGATATCGATCCGCCTAGCGATAACGCGGTGAAGCACACAATGGAAAGGGAACAAGGAGAAGGCCTTGGGGGATGGATCACGAATATAGTGGCAAGAGCAAGAGGAGGAGGAGGAGAAGGTAGCGAAGCTGGGAGTGCTCGGTATAAGCGGGTGGAGCAGGATGACGATGACCGGTAGTAGACCTATTGCGGAGCATGGATATCATAATTGTTGGTGCCCACCACGTATGTTGGATTGTATAGCGATACCGCCAGTAATGGCATCTAGATCACATTTGGACCTGGAGTCTCGGCTGATGGGGAATGTCCTACTTCCCTCGGTAGAAATGCACGAGAATTATTGACATTGGAGACGCATCGACTGCGTTCAGCTGCTCTGCCTTTTGTTCACGTCGTAGGCAAATAAGGGATATCCAGATGATTCGGACTGACAACATGGTGTGCTACAATTTGCTTACCGTGCCCCAAAGCGACTACAGAAGCCGAGTGCGCCATCATCCCAGTGTTTCACCACCAAACGATCACCGTCATAATCACCAGTTGCAGAATTAGGATATAATCCGCTCCGCAACTCAACAAGCTTCACACCAAGCCACTTGCCCTTTGGATTGCCCCTTGCTCTCTCTCTGGCAACCCAAGCGTCCAACTCCACGTCCTCCCACCTGCGATGTCCCCAAGCTCTAGCAGCACTCATCAATTCTAGCACAATGCTTCTATCACACCCGCCCTCCAGAACTGCGAAACGCACCAGCTCCATCGTGGGTGCTTTTGAAAGCCGACGGGAATGCGAGATGAGATGCACGGCATCGAGGTTGCGGTCGAGGATTGCCTGGCGTTTGGCAAGGACGGACAGCCGAACGGACGAGGGATTTGCCCAGTCAATGCTGGAACGTGAAATGGAAAGCAGACAGCGCAGGAAGGCAAGCTTAGACGGTGTGAAGGGTGATTTGAGCAATTTGTCTGGGATGGAACAGACGAGAAGCGGAAGCCACGGAAGGTGGATCTTCAAGTCGTCCTCCCAGTACCCGTTCCGGTTTTCCTTTGGGGCGGATATCATGGACACTGGTTTTGCAGTTGCGGTTGTGGTGTATTGTTGGTGCCTCCAGGACAAGTACCAGGAAAAGAAGTCCCACGTCATCCACCTCATGCGAAATACCTCCTCTTGTCGACGGATCTCAGCCTGTCGCGGACAGCTTCGTTCCCAGCTTGGGACAGAGGTATCGAGTTGAAACGCCTTCTCACAGTACTTGCTTAGAACATATCGATCTGTAAGGCCCTGCGCTAAAATATGTGATGCTCGTGGCATGTTTGGGTCCATGTCCGTGAAAAGGAAGACATCTTGGATGATCTCCAATGGCAAATTCTCAATGGCTGATCGAGTGTGCTGCAGCATTTCTCAAGATCAATTATAGTACCATCAGTAGTTCTCAAAAAGCGCGTCATATCATTCATAATTCCGTGGTAGCCTGCGGATTCCTGTAGCCTGATGATGACAACGTAAGTGATTGCGTGTACTTGGAGGCCCCAAGATATCATCACCAATATCCATACTTGGCCCGCCAAAATCATAAACATAAGGCAAAGGTAGTGCAATCAAGCACACACGAATGGGTCAGAATACTTTGATCGAGAGACGACGAGAAGGACTGTGATGTCACGGGAGAGAAGGCATAATCAGTGTTAAGCGTGCTAATTATTACCTGCAATGATATGATGGAGAA
>Ga0181470_100231_pt1 | contig 14484 bp, 12 predicted proteins | sample InSIn5SAF170_FD_119082 | JGI IMG/M metagenome (GOLD analysis project Ga0181470, IMG submission 119082) | Clean room microbial communities from NASA Spacecraft Assembly Facility at Jet Propulsion Laboratory, Pasadena, California, USA -... ...
GTAACGACTGGTACAGTTAGTACTTTAAGCCATATATATTAACTTCAATGGTAGATAAGTTTAATACTAGATGGGAGCAGGCTATCAACAAATTCAACGTACCGCCATTCAAATTAACCCAGTATATCATGTCAGCTTGGGCCAGGCGTCTGCAGAAGGTAGTAACCGGTAGTACTAGTGCGGGTGCGAATCTAAATGGTGGAATGCAGCCTATAGATGTCGAAAATGAAATAGCTATAATAGATATTTTCAACCGCGATCGCTCTTAAGATCTTCGGCTTCTATAAGATGGTGCTTCAACTAATGCTATCGTTAGTGCCTATAATACGGCGATAAAGGATAACGAGAAGGGAAGTAATCGACGAGCTAGGCAGCTATAGATCTTAAGAGACAACGCCTACGGCTTTCTTCACATTAGTAAAGTCATTCCTAGGCTACTCTACTAGACTAGAAGGGCAGCTCCATTCCCGAGACTAGCTAACATCGTCGATATCGGTACACCACCTCCCTCGAAGACTCCGAAGCCTAAGGAGAACCCTCCACTACCTAGTACTCCTTCTAATACTCTATCAGCTAGTATAAAGAATCTGAATATTAAAACACCTAGCGGTTAAGGTACTAGCCAAAAGCACTTATCTTCGAGCTCGATATATAGTGCGCTAGTAAGGAAGCAGTAAATACTTAGACAGGCGTTAGGCTCGCGTTCTTAATCGATTAACGTCGATTAGTATTAGTCTTAAGCTCGACAACTATAGTTTATAGACCTTACCAAGCCTCTAAGTAATATTAACGAAAAAGTTAAGGAAGTTTTAAACGCTTATTACTAGGATAGATCTCTAGCCGCCAGTATAGCTTACGCTACGAAGCCTTTAAGTCCTATAGTAATACTCGATATAGGCAAGAAAGTCGACCCAAATCGGTTCGGCAGATTCCTTACTCCTCCAGACCCGTCTTAGCTCGATATCGATATAGTAGGATAGCTTACGCAAATTGCGTATAATATCAGCCCTTAGAATATATCCGTTAACAACCTAAGAAAGTGGAAAGTCTTTACTAATATCAATAGGGTAGACTTTACGAATTCTATCGAGAGGGTTAGGCGTACGACCTTCGGGATATTTAGCCGCTTAGATAAAGCGTAGGTCGCGGAGTGGCTATACGACTAGAATAGGGCTTATAAATACGTACTGTGTATATTCGTAGGTATATAGCTAAATGAGTACTAGGATATTAAGCTATAGATTAACTAGATTCGACTCTTAATCGGTCTAGCTAGTGTATAAGCTTAAACCACTTACACCGTATCAACAGTAGTCACTATTACTTATAACCTAGCAGGCTAAATTATATTCCGAGCCTTATAATTCGTAGAAGACGAGTGATTTTAGTCAAGTCGTATCGATACACCCTAGTCTAGATAGTTGACTAACGGTAACCTCTATAACGGCATCCGGTATTTCCTAACCCTAGGTGTTAGGCGAGACCAGTCGCAGACCACTTAGATAATAAGCTTCAGCGAGATTAGTATATGGAAGGACGACGTTATGCGAAAAGAGAAGGGAGAGTTACTAGTTCGACCACAGGTCTACTAGTCAGGTTAACTACGCCCCCTAGCAGAGCAGATTTATGCTAAAATACCTACGCTACATCTAGATATTAAAGAGATTTTTATTCTAGCGAGTATTAACTAAGCGCACTGGGTCTTAGTTATAGTCGATATCTAAGCTCGAAAGTTAAATATCCTAAATTTAAGCTCGCCTCTAGGTTCGCAGGCCGCTCACGATAGAGTATTATAGTAGTTAAAGCGCTTAATTAACGGCTCAACCTAGACGTAGTATACTAGCCCGGTCCCTCGATAGTCTAATGGTTCGAACTACGGTTACTAGGTAATGCAGTATACCCGGAATTAGGTAACTACAGGTCGGCCCTCCTCATTAATATCTATAGAACAGCTACGAACCACCTTAGTAATAATAATAATCACTATATTCCTTTAAGCGTTCGCATTTAACTTACTCTCGGTACCGCAACCACAACCTTCTCGGCCTATAACTCTATAACCTTCGAAGCCTACTACCCTATAGCATTCGAAGCTTAGCACGCCATCCCGCTCTGAAAATCCTATGGATATACTAGTGTCTATCGACGGGCTATGGTACTAGATTAAGAATGGTTAGCAGAGGAAGATAGGGACTAGGGCCGTTTAGAAATGGTTCGACAGCCATTAACACCTAAAGAGACCGCAAGGAATATAACAGGAAGACGCTACGGGAGGAGGGGTCGTTACGTTAAAAGATTAGCTGCGATAAATAGTTTAGTAGTAAATGGTTAGAATACCTAGGCTAGTACTCTGATTTTAAGCCGAGACAACGAGATATACTTTAATTTCGACGATATAGCGGGCTATAAGGGCTGTACATAAATAGCTAATATAAGCTAAGCAATAGAATCATTATTAAGAAAATAGTTCGGAGTAATTGCTATTCGTTAAACGAGGAATACTCGTTTAAGTAAATGCACTACTTTAATACGATAGATTATCGAGTTAGCGCACCTATAGTAGCCCTCCTCTGGCTTAGAAAGCGCCTAGACGACTAAAGAGTGAATAAAAAGAGTAGGGGATTATAATTATAAAGGATTTAAGTATTATTAATTCGTACTGGCAACAGCGATGCGAGATTTAGATTTTTGCTGTATTGCTTTTATAGATCTTCGCACACGAGAATCAGATTTCCAGGTTTTGCGCTCAGACCTCGCTGACGCGAGCCCTGGCGGGGCCTGTTGAATCTTCCGGACAAGCTAATTGATGCTAAATGATCCGGCTTGAGCGCTATAGCCCAAGACGATCTAGGGCGATAAACCCCGGTCGCGTCGGAAGAGGTCTGAGAACTGAGGTAACACGAATACAGAGTAAGGGAGTTCCGAATACAAGCAGCTTTTCCTACAATTCACGCCTTTACCATCACTATCATGTCCAAAGACTCCTCCCACACCTACATCCACCTCCACCACTCCCATCACGCCGACCTCTTCGAAGAATTCTGCCACCCGCCTTCGTCCTCGGCCCACGTTAACTCATCCAACAATCTCAACACCCAGACACCCGCCACAGCCACGAATGACCCCTCAGATCCCAATCTACAGCACATCCCGGGCCACTTCCTGCCCTTTGAATCGATCAACCTCCCGCCCCATCTCATGCCTGTCAACCCCGAAGATGAGGACGGTGTAGTACCGGACATGCATGCCGCGTATGGGATTTCGAGAGCGATGGGCCAGGCTGGTGCGCCGGAGAATAGTGGAGAGAGGAGCGGACGTGGTCTGCTGGGTGGACAGGGTAGGGAAGATGCATGGAGAGATTTTGGGCTGGATGAGCTTGTTGCTGGGTTGGGACGGATGGACGTGTCGAGTACAGGGGCGAGTGAGCGGGGGAAATCTACTGGTGTTAGGAGGGAGGGGCGACGAGGTGGGATACTGAGTGTGCGGTGAAGGTGTGGTCTCACGCACGAGACGCATGATGTTAAGAATAATGAGACATGAATCACGAGCTCGACCAGAAGCGGATCGAGTAGCACCTCCGTCTACCACCACCCGTGTATGGGTGTGTCTCGTCCATGTCTTCAAAGCAAAGGGAACACTCTACCACTGAGCTACAGGCCCTGATGTTCTGTTTGTGTTGAATCAAATGAGACACAATGTTGTTTGGCAAGGCATATGAAGAGCTTCACCGACGGCGGAATTAAGTCCAAAGTGCGAGGGAAGAGTCTGAGGATAGCAAGTCAACGAACGACGGATCAGAAGGCCTGTACATTTATGTGGTGACATGAGCGTGGATGAGCTAGTACTGGCCATTCCTAATCGTATCAGGAGATCGAAACCTCACCGCAAATGCATTTGGCTTCTAAGCGGCCACGATCCTGAACACAGGATACTCATCCCCTTCTTCCATCGGAATCAAATTGAACGTCACGAAAGAGTCAATGTTCTCCGGCTCAAGCGCGATGAAGGCCAACGCAGCATTCTTCTGCCTGGTGCTCACCAGGAAACTTCCTGCTGGCAGGTGTACCTCCCTCTCATACGGCTCCGTCGTCACCGTGTTGAGCACTGCACCCTCATATATTGTGCTGGCTAGATCGGAGGAAGTGACGTTCAGTGCCTCGACCGTACCATGGTACTCGTAATCCAGAGCTTGGACCTCGAGACCATAATTTCTCAGTCGATCAGCGACATCACTCCAAGTCCGAGGGATGAGGTATGCTTCTGGTCTTGCTCGGGTCAAGTTCGCGACTGACGGTGTAGTAACATAGAAGTCAATGGGAACTTGTACGATGCTGCCGTTGTTGCGGTCGACCATGGTGAAGGTACGGTTTATGAGAGTGTAGTAATCTGTTACCACAATGTCCTCGTTGCCGTTGATAAACTCCTCTCTGGCTGACTCCACGGTCGAGTAGATGCTGTCAAATTGGTCGCGCGCGGTCTCCAAGATTGCTTCAATCTTAAGTAGAGCTGTAGCGGTACGGCGCTGGAAATGCTGGTTTGCTATGCTGATGCCGCGCGTTTCGCAGAGGAAGGAGATTGTTTGTGTTAGGCCGTAGGCGTTGCGACCTGTTCTGGCTTCTGTGACAGCCTCCTCGAAGACAATTCTCGATCCTGAGGTTCTGTTCCCCGACCCGGTGACATATGGCTCCCAGCGGATACCATACGATTCGAGTCGCTCGCCCATGGCAGGGATGAAGACGTCGAGAACTTGGCTTCGGATGTCGGGGTGAATGTTGGGGTTGATGCCTCCTGAGATCAACGCGTCGGCTCCGTGCTGATAGTCACCGCCGTAAACGGTCGGGGCCGTGAACTCGTGCATGTCGATGGAGATATGCGGGCTGAAATCCATAAAAACCTGCTTGATGTCTCTCGATTGCTGTCGAGCAAGTTTTAGGTGTTCTCTGTTTGGGTCAAGGTTCGATGCGAGCTGACGCTGGAAATACTCCACCCCATCTACGTTGTATCGCGGAAGTATCTTGATGTCCATTTTCTCGAGAAGAGATGCGGTCCATGTCTGATTTGCGTCCATCTTGCCGAGGAGTGCCATTACCGATTGGTCGGCGGCTGGCTCGTCACCGTGTATAGCAGCTTGAATGTAAACTTTGAGCTTCGTGGCGTTCCTTGCCTCCTGGGAGGGCTCCGATAGGAACAAATAAGGGATTGAGCGTCCTTCTTCCGACAGGAACTCAGCATGTCGGTAGGTCAGCCAGTCGTTCCGATCTGCCAAGGTCCGGTAGAAGTGGTCTGGCTCTGGGTTAGCAGGCGTTCTTGGTCGCCCACAAGGTTGCACCTCTTGTCGACTCACCTAGAAGCGTAAGACTCGTAGGCCCTTCCCTTCCGATGTTCCAAGCTGGGGGCGTGCTCTCTGGGTTGGTGAATGCGGGTGACAACAGCTGAATGTCTACATCGGGAAAGGCTGATGCGACGACACTGCTATCCTTGATGGTTCCTCGCTGGTTCTCGCCGTATGTTAGTTGTGCGTGAGTTTCAGCGAGACACAGCAGAAGACCTGAGAGGCGCGCCTGATTGTGCTTGTGGAATCTCATCTTCGTCTTGGGTACGACGGCCGACAATTAGGGCTTGAGGACAGTTGACACACTTGCTTCAGCCATCACGAAGCTTCAGTATTAGTAACAGCATCGCGAGCCGCGGCTATATAAATACTTGCCAAAGCTGGTCCGACCCGTAGTCATAGCTTTGCAAAGCCCGATCGGCCGGAGCTTTGTACATCGTATCCATTAACATCCCAACAGTTGCGTGCATAATCAAAAGATCGACAACGCCGATCTTCTTCGTAGCCTGCTGCGCAGTGGCATGAGGGGAGAGTTGGCATCGAAGTGCCAGCCTTTTCAGCGGCACGGCCAAGACTTCGAGGCGGACTTGTGCTATCGCGAAGGACGCGACTGCTCAAGCAGGAAGGTCGATAGATGTTTGATGCTTGTGTGCCATGTTTTTGGGTAGCATCAGAGCTATGAAGAGTACCTTGGCAGTTCGGAGAAGCGGAGAGCACCGTTTACATCCCGCATCAGACGCCAAGCATGTCTGCAAGTCTTGGCAATTCATGACAACGAGGGGGTAAAATTTAGGGACCCTAAGTATCTTCGTGCCTCCATTTCCAAGCTCAGATAGAAAGTAATACACTAGTCCCTCTCCATGTGCATTGTAATGCTTAGTGACAGCCTTATTTAGGTGGCCCTTCCACGCTTTCTCTCGGGCCAACCCGCTCAGCTCCTTATACTTTGAAGGCATAAAGATCCGACGCGCAAATACCTTATCCATTATCTATACTCGGCTTGTAGTAAGGAAATGGATGCTGTCTTAGTATTCAAGCTTGCTCAGGTGACCACTACATGGACAGTGGTAGTATCTTGAGGAAGTTTGGGGATGTCCGATTCACACAACGACACGGTGGGGATATGGGATATTGGCCAAGCAGAGACTCTGCGCCGCGAAGGTCAGGGTTGTTCCTCTATGATGACATTAGGCGTTCACAACACGAAGATTATAGTTTATGAATAACTGTGTAGGTACAATCTTTATTACCTAGCACTATCCTGAGATCTGGTCTTCGGCTTACTGGATAACTGAGAAGATAGGTACTTGGTGTCTGAACGTGTCCACGGTCCGCAATGGTTCCAATAGCAGCAAAAATACCTTGACTGATTCTGAAGCTTTTCTCCAGCTCTCAGAGAGTGGTTCAGCTAGCATATGGCCATCATTTGTTGGTTTCCAAGCTGGTGTCATGCGACTTGATGATGTTTTCTGACCACTCCATTTTTGAAGACCTCGCCAGCCTTGTCAGCATATTCATTCACTGGATATGGGGGCTGGGAAGGGACTGCAGCCCTGGATTCTATTTGAAGGGAGGATCCGTTCGATGACATTCTCGACCCATCTCACCACTGCTGGATCTTCTTCAACACACATTGTCCCGACGAACGTCAACGCCTGCAGCACCGGGTAATGAAGGTTTTCTGCAATACCACCACAGCTCGGGCGGGCGCAATCATCAAATCGAGCAACTACTTTGGAACGAGTGACGCCATCGAGTACCGAGACATCCGAGCAATTGCCATACGGGATACCGCTTACCTCCCTGATGCCGTCAAGCCAGCGATGCATATCCAGCTACCTCTTCTAAAGGCAAAAGGAGTCGAGAAAACCTGTTATTGCACCAAGAAGGGTGAATCGACAATGTATATATGTAATAAGACCGTGGTGGAAGAGAATATAAATGAGCGATTGAGGCTCGAGATTTGAAGCGAAGCCGATATCCTGCAAAGAGTTCAAGATATTCGCGCGAACAGAGCCAGTCCCAAAGCGCAGTGAGACCCTCCATAAAATCCTCAAGTTCTCATGGCTCAGGTTCATCAGAGACTAACTAAAAGACCTCATCACGCGCAACCAATTACGGTTTTTCAACCATATATTCCGCAGTAACATCAAATTCCGTCCACACATAAAACCTTAAACTATCCTTACGTCTGCACAGGTACAACCTTCATTGCCTAAACCCGATACAGCAACTCTTATCCGCAATCTGACTGGTCACTCGACCAAAAAGCAATACTCCCGACGGCGTGGAGACCCCACGATCTCCACAGCTCATGGAGTATTGCAGCCTCGCCTTGCTATATATGGTAGGTCAACAGCCATTTCACCTGGGGGTGGATTAGCATGCTAGCCTGACCAGACTAGAAGCCATTAGTCAGAAGCTACGGGAACTTTACTGACGTACAGTCAGTTGCCTTTCATACACAAGAAACCTGCTCAAATTTGATCCTCGACGAGTCTGTCTGATCACTGCCGGTGTTGGCATAGACTGCGATCAAACTGGATGCACTGTGTTGTAGAAGAAGAGCAGAATCTTGCGTGATGGTGTTTTTGTTTGTGATTTGCGGTCAAGTCTAGTCGCCGGACGGCGGGGAAATATCTGTGAGAGCAATATGTTGCGCCGACTGTTAGAAGGCTAGTGTTTTTGATGGCAGCTAGAAGGGCATATAAGAGAGAAGACCTGAGAGCGAAGTTCGGTTTTCTTGCCAGCAACTCAAGTCTTGAGATCGATTAAAGAAGCGTAATAAGTAAGTCAGCCTAGCTAACAAGATAGTCTTTCGTGACTACAAGACATTGACTAAACCTCATATAGGACATACATACTTCTACTACAAACACTCTCAACTATCAAACTATGAAATCCTCCGCCGTGCTCCTTGCAGTCTTCCCCCTTCTCCGTATGACTCACGCAGATTACCTTTTCAGCGCTTGGTCAGGCGGCGACTTCGCATGCGGTACTGAAAAACTATACGAAACAAGCGGCGACATCTTCGACGACTACTGCTTCGATGTCACGGGCCAAGGGTGGCACTTCATTGGAGGATCAGCAAGTTCAATTGATGGCGAATCTCTGCAGTTCTTTTATGACTCACAGTGCACCAACACAATTATTGAATTTGATGTTGATGATACCACGAGTTGCAAATGGTTCAATGATTATGCCGCGTCTGAGACGCCGGAGATTGGGAGCTGGAGACCGCATAAGGAGTAGGATTTTGAGTAGGTGGAATTTGAGGATATGTTAGTCCAGCTAGTATTCAGTGGAGGTATTCATTCGTTAAGTAGGACTACAAGTAAATATGAAGATCACAGCAGAACCACAAGTCTATCGGGTTCACTCTTTTCACTCATCTTGGCAGATCAAGACGAAATGTGTATTCCATATAGTCAGGCTAATATATCTTTCACTCATACATATTTCGATCTTAGCTGGCTAATCAGTCGCACATCGTCACCTGAAGGCGCTGCTCCTATCATGCTTTCCGCCAACCCAAGCATCTCTCGTTCCCAGTTCGGCACTTGTGGGTTATTGCGGATAATAGGTACTTTTGTTAAGACCCAAAGCACTCCAGTGAGTACGAAACTCGGCGCTGCAACACCAAGATAATATATGAACTTGGGTGTGATATCATTTCCAAGCTTCGTGACTAGCGCAAACCCTTCCCTAGCAGCGCCAGCGCTGAGCCGTGCTTCCGCCCACGTTACTCCCGATTTCCTTTTGGCAGCCGCAACGGCCGAGCTCATGAAACCAATTACCATGGCGGCATGTGTGCGCAGCCAGCTCTGCATATCAGGCTCGTAGACACACGTGATTTTGGCGGAGGAGAAGATGGAGCGCCATTCGGGTGATGAGATGATGGTGATTTGGCCGAAGCTCATAAACTGGTGCACCAATGCACCATCGTAGAAGGATGCCGCAATCGCCGGGAACCCCATAATACAGCGTTCCTTACCCAGGACGTCGAAGTACTTATCCAGCGATGCGAAAGTGTTAAACATGAATAGGATCTCTGTTGTTTCTAGACACGCCTTAAGCGTAGCGAACAATGGCTCGTCAACTTGGTGCTCAGTGACGGCAAGAAGGACCAGGTCCCAGGGTTGTGCAGTATCGAGGGATCCAACAGCGTTCACAGGAGTCTTCGTGATTTCCGTCGCTTTCTCCGACCTCTTCGCCAGGACACCGCCATTTTTCTCGAGATTTGCAAGTCGCTGGCCACGGCCTACGATTGTGACATCGTGTCCAGCCTCAATGAGATGAACTGCAAATGCGCAGCCTACGGGTCCCGCGCCAATGATGGCAATCTTTTTCTTTTCCGCGGCCATGATGCTTGAAGCCAAGGGTGAATAAGGTAAACAATGTAGTTTTGTGAAGATTGGGCCTTGTGAGCAGTACTCCAACTTTCGACTGAGAGCAACAAAGTTGAAAGCAGATTAAGAGGACGTAAAGATCATAATCAAAGATAAATGGTTTCTTTTGTCTTTAGCAGGGACAGACTGTAAGGATGGTTGTATTTGTCCGTCCCCGCTTATGTGGCTGGAGGCCTCGAAGAGTATGCACTGATGCTACAGGGGTTGTGCAAGGCATGGACTTTTTTGTAAGCGACACCTGGACGTCTGGCCCCTGACATGTCTCTCGTTGCCCGTACACGCCAAAGGAGAGTACCGCTACTAATATTGACGGCGGAGAACAGATTATACAGGATGTCACGATACCTCCCATTACTATGCTCACTAGCACTAACGTAGGTGTCGTTATCTAGACCACCAATACTCAGCTGTCCGGCTGTGTGCAATTCGTTGAAAGCGTCACAGGCATTTAAAGCTGAAAGTTCGGAGCCATCAGCTCGAGTCTGGAAACACGACTGGTCTTCGGCTATGAGAAGGTAGGCAAGAGCATCGGTAATGGCAAGGATTAAACCGGCGCCGTTCAGGTCGAGCTTGAGGCAATGCGCGTGGTATTGAAGGGTCGAAGTCAGCTTTTATGACGTAGCAGGACTGAACCCTATCCCAGGCATGTACGCAAACCTCAACGCTGATGCACCAGAAAAGTCACCTAGGTCAGTGGTATCACTGGGGTCGAGGTCCTTGTCCATAGGGCAGTCCAGCCAATCCGGCGAAACTTAGCATAAGGGCCATCTGTGACGCATCCTCCTGTGCCAGGCGCAATGGTGAGGCCTTTGTTGATCAAGCTCAGATCGGTGACGCCGTGCGGGTCCAGCTCTCCATTGCTCCCGAGGGAAACGCTGATCTGTGGCCACCCGACCGTGGAACATCTTGCGAAGTGGTGTACGAAGTAGTTCAAGAACAAAAGCAGCGGATGAGATATTCGGAGGTAATCTGTGACATTGCCAGACTAAAGTTCTTGGGTTGCGCTCTTTGTGTGGAATCGTATGTTACAGGAAGAACTACTCCGGCTCTGGATGTTGATGTCGTTGCCTCTTAGCGATTTGGTAGACCCGTCTATTCGTGCATCACAATCAGGTGTTGTGTCTTTCAGCTAGCAGCTTAGTTGTACGCTAGTATTCGAAGGGCACGGGCATTTGACACACCAGAAGTAACATTTCTGTACCCAGTCAACCTAGTAGTGCTTTTGGCATTTGGAGACTAGTTTTGATATTTAGTTCGACGTAAAGACTTGTTTTCAGATCTCGATAGTGCTACCACTATCAGCATCGGAAGAGACGTAATCGGGGACGAAGGCGGATGACTGCGAAGCGACTGAGTTCGTCATTGATATAGAAACGACCGAAAGCAATCATATTCTCGCAACATCCACACGTGCTCGTTCGAAAACGTCATGAGGTACTGAAGCCTGTGACCTTTCCTCGTCCGTCATCGAGCGTGGCAGGAGCGTCATTTGGCAATAGGTTCCAGCCGCCTTTCGCTTTGACAGCGAACCAGGATTGATAGCCATTACAGATTCGACGACCTAATCAATAAGTTAGCAACTGCTTCAAGAACGTAGATATGGTGACTTATACCTTGACCGACGGTGTCAACATGCTAGGCAAGACAAGGATATCAGGCCGGACATTCGACCACTCACCCAATTTCGAGTAACTAAGATCGATGCAGTCACCTGTAGCCCTGACCCCGTCCGACGATAGTTTGTCCCTCGACAATGATGGATATAGCGGGAAGAAATGTCGTTGCTCAATCAGATATCCCGGTAGTCGTTCTAATAAGCCGACACTGTTATTGTGCGATATCTGCTCTCGACTAAGCTGAACGAGAACATCGTGCGATGAAATGCCGAGTACAACTTCGTTCAGGGAGATGAAACATGGATCCGGGAGCATCTTGACCTGTTTTGGAAGGCCGAGCTCTTTTCGAATGATGTGCTCCTGAGGCCAGGAAACATGCTTGCTGATGGCATCCCGGACATTTGGCACCAGAACTATTGTAATTGACGGCACAGCAGAGCATACCTTGTCGAGTTGCGAGGAGATCCAAAGACGGAAAAGAGTGGTTATGTTTGCGTCTTGGTCAATACCTTTGACGTCTGGCAAGTCGAAGTCCCCAGAAGCCAGCATGGGATGCTCAATATCCAGAAAAGGCCCTGTCAGGACCATTGCATCGACCATGTCTTCTGCAGCTTTGTTGCACAGCGTTTGCAGTGGCTCGAAGTCAAGATTGTCATCGGCTGTATATGGTCCTGATGCAAACATAATGTTCAATGGAGTTCCGTTTGAGTCCTCGGAAACTCCAAGCTTCTCGTTCATGGCGTCTATGACAGGGGCCGCTGAGACTGGTAGCGGCGGCGGCGGCAATGCAAGAATCTCATTGACCTGGAAGTATTGACCTGATGCATTGGAGCCGCGGAACGCCACAATCTGGCCAGGAAAGAAGGAGTAGCTGGGTAAATTATCAACTTTCAGCGACACCCGCAGTCCTCCTCCCCATTTCCTTGATAGCTCAAGCAGTAATGACGCTTGATTGAGCTTGCCTTCAGGCGTGTCACAAGCGATTCTGCCCACTGCCACGATCTCGCTCGTGCTTTGGGCTGCAGCATTTCCAAAGGCACTGTCCTCCAATTTGTGATGCTTCTGGATGAAGTTTTGAAAGTCGTCTATCCTCTCATCCAGCACTTCCGAGGATTCTGTCAGGCGCATTGACATTGGTTTATACCCGAACTTCTTGACGTCGGTGTTTGCAATAAGCTTCACTCGTGCTTCTGCAAACGGAGCGATTGGTGGTTCGGCAGCAGGTATCTGGTCGTTGAGGGTTTCAAGCACGGTACCTGCATTTGGACGATCTGCGAACGATACACCTGTAGGTTGCACACCAGTCTTCTTTTCTGCTTTCGCAAATCGCTTTGGGGCAGGTGTTTCAAAGTCGTTCTTTCTCTTGACGCTGCCGGTTCTCCGGGCTCCAGCATTTGGTGTGAGCTCTTCGAGCATACCGTATACATCGCCGCCTTTGCCTGCCGTTCTTGGTGTAGCGCTAACCGCAGGCTTTCGCTCACTCTGCCTGCTCTGGTGGCAACGCTCGAGGCTGTCTTGGACATCTTTTTGGAACATCCGCGCAGTCCCAAGATCAAGTCTCGTTTCCTCCGACCCCATCTTCAGGCAGTATGACTCCCATTTGTAGAAGAGTTCCTGTGGTGTAATCGAGTAGAGTCGCAAAATGGACTCGAGCACGCCGAGTATGTCGGGCTCGAGGCCATTTCCTGCCGGCGCAAAGAACGCATTAAGGTTTTCGTTTTGCGCTTCAGTCATGGTTGTAGCTGCTGGTAGACTGTGTATAGAGGCTTAGTTGAAAGGAGATCGTAGAGGGTGCCAGACACGATAGTCAGGATGAGACGCGTCTCGCGCCAGCACGCGTCGAGGTCGCGTCGACTATACTAGCGTGGCATGTGAGAAGCTGTATCGCCTACGAACGATTATTACCAAAATCGTTTGCATGCACTTCCATTCTATGGGCGAAGAACCCTCTACCTACATCGATGACTAGCTATTGCCTCAAAAGACAACCGTCGGCCATGGCATGAAGCGTCTGATCCTGGTCCACTTCATAACGAAAGGATGATTCTTGACGCATATTAACGTGGTGAACTCGCCAAAAGCCGAGCACATGGCGACATCCATCTTCTTAATGAGGATCAGGCAGTGAGCATTAGAATATTGCTCTTTTCCATCTCGGACTGTTGCAGGTGCCAGGCGTACGAATTACTATCGCCAATATTATGGCAATCCCTTGCGTCAGACCTCCTCTCCAGATTTGGTCGACGAGCCGTCCCTAGCAGTTGTCGTCTCTGGTCCTTTCTCTGTGATGAACATCACACTATAGGCTATTCTCTTTAGCAACTTGAACAAGCGTCGTCCCTCCTCGGACTCCTTAGACTCCTTACTGGTACTAAATCTGTCAAAGTCTCTCGCAACGCATGACTGTAAAGAACTGGTACGAGCTGATTCTTGGCGCAATTATCGAAGGACACCGCCGTGTCGCGCAGCACTTCGTCGTGGTCTGGCGCATCAGGCAAACCAAGTACGGCCCTGGTGTCTGCTAACTTTCTTCCCAGGAAACGTATCCGGCACAAGAAACTAAGAAACGCACCCAAACCGCGCGACGTTCCGTTCGATGGGAGTGATACTGGAATGCAACAGTGTATGTACACTTTTCGGGGCTCGATGACTGATAGCCATAAAGCTTATGCAATCTCAACGTCCACTGGGGCCGGCTGCCTCCTTTTTAAGAACATTTCGAATGCTTTATACACTTTCTAGTAGACCAACCGCATGAAGGCATCCTAGCTGAACCCAGCATCTTGGCAGAACTGTCGAGGTGACATGGCGACGATTGGTCACGAACTGTCCAAGTGTAGCTGTCTTGCGCTTCTCAACAATCTTCACGCTCAACCTTTGGGGCGAACAAGACTGTTGGTTGAATACAAAACCGCCATTTAAATAGTGGCTGTGCTATTTCGGAGCAGTTGTGCTGGGTCCCTGATTCCGCGGCTAGGTGGCTACCCAATCTCGAAGTGCTGCCGTCTAGCATGTCTGTCATTTGATCATCCTCTGCCGTTCTGTAACCCCACTTGTGTATCTCAACCCAGCGCCAGGACAGCAGTGAGACGGGAAAGAGGCATCAGTGGCGGCTTTGAATACCGAA
>Ga0181470_100232_pt1 | contig 14451 bp, 19 predicted proteins | sample InSIn5SAF170_FD_119082 | JGI IMG/M metagenome (GOLD analysis project Ga0181470, IMG submission 119082) | Clean room microbial communities from NASA Spacecraft Assembly Facility at Jet Propulsion Laboratory, Pasadena, California, USA -... ...
CTCCGCGCGTCTAGATTCCGCAGGGCTTCGACTGCGGAGTGCATAGATTGATGCATCCTGTCATGACATACATCAGTATCGTTACTTAGATATTGTCTTCTCACCATTTGGGGTCTTAGAAAGGAAAGAGAAGACATACCGATACAATTCTCCCTTCTCAGCCTCCAACTTCTTCCTGCGGAATAACTGCCATGCGCGATGAATCGTCCAATGTCTCAATGCCCGCTGTCGTCCGAATCGCAATGGTCGTGGTGTTAATGGATGCTGGAGGAAGTAACGAATTAAGGCAACGCGTTGGTCATTGATCGTCTTCTTAGGCTTTTTTGATTGTTTCTTTAAAAGCGCGGAGGATGAGCTAAATGTCCTTCTCGATGTCTGGATGGAGCTGGCAATGGTAGCGGAGGAGGTCGAGGTCGCGGATGGCGCGAAGGTGAGACTTCGGAATGTGCGGAGGAGAGGTGTCAGGAGCGTTGAGATGGGAGTGTGCGGTGGCATTGCGGCTGTCGCGATTCGGAGAAGGCGGGTGAGGAGGTTGTGGGAGGTTGTATGCGGTGATTAGAGGTAGATGACTATGGAGGCTGAGGTTGAAGCTTCGAAATTATTTCTAGCCAATGAGACGCGATGGGCATTTTAGCTCGGCGTACAGGTCTCTTTGGCTTGGCATGTTAGGGGCTCTCGCTTAATACTGACTTCATTGATTGAGATGTAACCAGATCTGAGAAGTCGGGATAATAAATGAAAAGCTGGACAACTCTTCCAAAGGATACTTAAATCATACTCATATCTGAGGTTATCCAAACTCGAGAAGTTAAATCCTCTCTCAAGAAGACACTACTCATCTTCGCTGCGGACACAAGACCTCATCAGGGCAAGATGACTTCGAGTAATGGTACACAAGGAGTTTTACATCAATATGTAAGTGCCGTTGGTCAACTCAGTCTGTCTCATGGTGTCTCTTCTCGAAGCTCAAAATTCAATATTTGATATCCAACATTTACTAATGCCATCCTAGGCTGCGAAACTCGTAGCATTTGAGCACACCCCTACCACTCCATCACCAACCCCGCCACAAAACCTCCTAATCTTCATAGGCGGCCTAGGCGACGGCCTGTTAACAGTTCCATTCACATCTCTCATCGCATTTTCTCTTCCGCCAACATGGTCACTTGCCCAGCCTCTGCTCTCATCGTCATACGACGGCTTCGGAACTTCTAATCTCCAAAAGGACGTCTCAGAACTCTCTCGTTGCGTCTCCTACTTCCGCTCTCACGGTGGTAAAACGGGTAAGATCGTGCTGATGGGGCACTCAACCGGTTGCCAAGATGTGATGGAGTATCTCACTGGCCGTGGAGCAGATGAGAGGGAGAAGGTGCAAGGTGGCATCTTGCAGGCGAGCGTTAGTGATCGCGAAGCCTTGGCTGGCATGTCACTGGATGTGGAAGGGGTTGTAGAGAAGGTTAAGAAGATTGTAGCTGAGGGGAGAGGTGAAGATGTCCTTTCTTTCTCCATCAGTCAAGACTTCTATGGAACGACTGGCCTCACGGCGAATCGTTTCTTGAGTCTTACCGCGAAGGGCGGCGACGATGATTACTTCTCTACTGATTTGAGCGATGAGGAGTTACAGAAGAGTTTTGGAAACATTCCCAAGGATACGGCGTTCTGTGTGCTTTTTAGTGGGAGTGATGAGTTTGTTGGCAAAGAGGTTGATAGGAAGGGTTTAGTGGAGAGATGGCTGGGATTTGCCAGAAATGCGGGTGCGAATGTTGATGATGAGCACAGTGGTGTGGTTGAAGGTGCTACGCATAACCTGAGAGGTGATCCGGATGAGGTCGTGAAGGATTTAGTTGGGAGGGTTGTAGGTTTTCTTGGGTGTATATAATGGATTCTATGAGACTTCCATAGAACCAACATACTTCAGCTGATTTCGATGAAGTTGCATCAAATACCTGAGGCTTATACTCACCCTGAGGAGGTGCGGACATTACCGATCAGGGATTTAAAGGACATTACTCGCATGCGGAAATAATCAAACCATGAAGGAGAGCTGGGAAATATGATGAGGAGATTTCAACTGAAAAAGCATTGCATATACAGTTCTTGGAATCACCTGAAGCTAATTAGTGTCTTAATCTTGTTTGAAGTCGAGATAAAGTGTATTCACCTGTTACTCTCTCAGCAAATATCTAAAAGTTTGGTCGCCCATGAGGAGCGCTTCTCTATAAGACATTACATTGAGGCACCTCTATATTTTCAATATTCGCTGCAATTCGAACCATCTGATATCTTTTACAGAGTCTATAGCCCCGGGTGTGTCGCCATCTATATTTTATGTCATACTTTTTTGTCAGAGACTTTCTGGAAACAGCTTCGTAGATTAAGCAGCAACCTTTAGAGCTAGTAGCAATGATTAATTGTCAGCACATGAGCCCTCATTCCCTCCAAGAAATGGAGAGAACGTTAATCGATCTACTCTATCGGATGCTTGGTTGTTGTAGTAGTCGGTTCGCAGCTACCTTTTTCCTGCTAACACGTGAAATAGCCGGCGATTCAAAAAGCTTGCGCCAGTTGATCAGATTTCGGCAACTATAATTAGTTCTTCTTATCTGTTACTTTATCCCAAACACCTAATATCATATTTTCTCTTGCATTCCGATCATTATCGTTTTGCCTCTCTCGTTGTCTCGCCATTTGACTTCCGTAGACCTGCCTAGCGAGTACAATCTGCTTCTGGGTTTGGGACAGCGAAGCTGTCGCAATAGACTTGTACATTCCTAGAAACGGATATGCGAAGAGACCAAGCATAGCAGATCCAGGACCGGTGACCAGCCCCATTGTGCCTTTAGCGACGCCCTTGCCAAACCCAGCCCACCCCTCCTCTTTCGCTCCTTTGTACGGCTTTGTGACTATACCGGATAATCCATCCATAAAGCCATACCCAAAATTCTGTTTCCGTCAGTCAGTTTTCAATAGGAGTGAGTGGACATGTTATTAGTGATAAGGACACGAAAAATACCTTGCCAGCCACCACTCCACCACTCTTCATACCAGTTACCTTCCCATGATTTCTCACCTCCTCACCATATAACCGGGGCATATGATGCAAACCTTCCGTCAAGGCTAGTGGAAAGTCGACCAAAGTAGCTTTGGGCAGAGCAAATGCCATCTTTCCAAAGCCTGTACCTATTATTTTTGCCGTCTCCCGCCCACCCGATCCATTTTTTCGCCTGTGAACATCCTCTAACAGGCCCTGACAATACATCTGTGAAGCCGGTTGTGAAATTGTTCACGGTACTGAGAAGGACTCGGGTACCAGCAGAAACAGGATCCCAAGGGAAATTCTCTATGTCGATTGGTTTTGATTGGTATCTATCCCTAGTCAGTGATTGACATGATCAGAAGAGGTTGGTCAATATGAAAAGATGAAACATACAATTTCAGGTGCTTCGCATCAATCTTCTTGTGCTCCACCAATACGAAAGCGGCTTCGTCAGACAGCTTGATGGGTGTCTTTTTCTTTGATCCTTTGTTCTTGAGAAGGTACTGCCAAACCGCCACTTGATCCACGAGCAAGTCACAATGCATCTGCTCGACAGGCAGATTGATTTGAAATGACTCTACAGCAGACGACACACCGTCCTCTTGTCTCATTCTACGGGAAATGCTGCTAGCAGCAGTTCTTGCCTCGTCTGAGAGACAGTAGTGTATTGCTGCTGTCAATTTCTCCTCGGTAAGAGTTTTATGATGTATTGGCTGTGGTCCAGCACCAGCGGCGGCAATCATCTGACCCCAGAATGCTTGACTGAACAAGTATCAAGTTAGTCAGGAGCCATTCAACAATTGAGTCCGCTCATGATCATTCTCACTTACTCTCCAAAGAAAGGGACTATTGTTGTAGGGCAACCGTTGAGAAGACCACAAGCGGTTGTTCCTGCACCTCCGTGATGCACAACGCAGGCAACCTGTTTAAAAAGCCATTCTAGAAGAGTCAGCGCGATGCCTTCCTCATTGGCTACAAAGCCTGTATGAAGACTCACCATGAGGACAGTCACCAAGGAAAAAGACGTCTCTATGGGTTGCACTGTCAATATTTGCACCGAGCTTGCTCCAACCTCTCGATACAATGGCTCTAACTCCCAAAGCACTAACGGCTGCAATGATTATGCTCGTGAGTTTTTCAGGTTCATCGATGACTATACTACCAAAGCCTACATATATTGGTTTCGTGCCAGCTTCTAAGAAGTGAGCTAGATCTGCATCTGGGGTATAGTTTGGTTGTTTGCGGAAGAAAAATCCGCAGACATCTGCTATTGTTAGTATACGCTAACCTTGAACCCATTCAAACCATGTTACCCAAGTACTTAGACCAGTCAGAAGGCTTGGGCACAAATTCAGGTGACCAGCAATAAGTGAATGGGACCTGCAAGGTGTCGCAGAGCAAAGGACCGATTGCCATTGGTATTGAACTAAGGCTCAGCGATGTGTTACGCCACCCGTTGATCACATCAGATAGACTACAAAGTATCGTCAGCATGCTTGAAGTAAATGGATTCCTTCATCCATACCCTTGCCACGTCATGATCTCAACAAGGGAATAAGAGAGATAGTTCGTGGTTCGTGGATCTGCATCAGTACGTTCGATATTAGCGAGAGGATGTGGAAATGCTCGGGTCGGACTCCACGGCATCGTGAACATCAAGTGCAAAGGAATGCCGAGCGCCTGGGCGCAATGAATATGAGCAAAACTTGGAGGATTTGCGATGATTGCTTCAGCTACAAAGGGAATACCGCTCGCGGGATCAGGCTCTATGCATGATTTCCAACAGCCTTGCAGCATAGTATCGACCATTCTACGCTTCTGGGAGATCTCTCCACTAAGCAACGTTCCGAATTTAGGAATGATTCCGGGATTTTTGACCATGTACTGCGAGAAGTCCTGTCAGAAAGGCAATGGAATCCAAAATCGAAAGACCTACCGCCATCAACGATGTAGGATCTCCCCCAATAGGAAAGAACTCTAAGCCACTCTCTCTGACAAAACCTCCAAAGATGTCGTGCGTTGCAACTCTGACACGATGACCACCTAGTTGTAGAGCATTGCCAAGCGCAATGAATGGTTGAATATCACCTTCACATGAACGTTAATCTACACTCAAAAACCAATGTTACATATGTGAACATACCTCTGCTGCCGACGATTTGTATTACGATATTCAAATGTGGCGATAGCTTATTGCTGGAATTTGGAGGACTATATGGTCTAGCCTCCTCAGGAATTTGAGTTGGCACTTTTTCAGGAGCAAGGAAATTTATGGTGATTCTCCCATCATCTATAGTATGACAAATCAGCGGTGAAGTTACTAGGAGGTGGATCTAGCCCCTGCAACAGGTTTCCATCCCATCTCTATCCCTCATGTGATATCTTACCTTGTAAAATTGCACTGCTTTTTGCATTAATGCCTGTCTCAAGCGAGTTGTAATCAGGAGGGTGTTGCTCGTGATTTTGTGATTCGACTTCTCTATTGCTCCATGTTTGTCTACCATTCGCGATTGCATCTTCTTCGCGATCATCGTTGTGTGCAGGGTGTTCAACGGTCGCACCAGGCAAGTGCAGAGTTTCCGCTACGCTCTTTTCCTTGTGCATTAGGGCAAGAGGCTCACATCCAGCGACGGTTTACGTGTAAAGACAATGTCTGGAAAGATTGTGCGATCAATTAGATTCAATTATATTGTCGAATTGCTTGGAACTTGTGTAATTCTATTGTTAGGCGAGCCGTACTGTGCTTGTATGGGTACAAAGAAAACTGTCCAAGTTCAGAGTTGTAATTTATGTTAAAGATCAAGAAGGCTTCAGATATTCTGTTGTTCATTGTGGAAACAACAAGACTGCAAAGTCTGCAGTTCGAACATAATACGCGTTCTGGCGTGGCTTTCTATCATGACCCGACTCTTTGCATGATCTTCGGTTTTCGCATCGAAAAGACGTAAGCGGCTTTCGGATCTTGAATGGCTTGCGCTTCGGGTTTCGTATTGGACCATGCACTTACAGGGACCAGCAACAAAGAATAGTGCTCCTCAAACAATGGCGATCGTCGCTACAATATTCTTTTGAAGTGTTCCAAGGATGTTATGATTTTATAGTTTTGTCCGCGATAGAGAGATACTGATTCGATAAGCCTGAAAAGTGACAATTCTGTAAGAAAATGACTGGATGAAAAGAGCTGCACAACAATGAGCAAGACCATGCTGAATCCGAACCTTGTCGTGTGAATGGTGCGCTATATAAGTTTGGAAGAGGGCGAGCTGTTTAGAGATTTTTCGCTTAAGTCTGACTATAAAGGCTATGAAAGGAACGCGTCCCCTCACTTGCCTCACACCATTCGACACTTGTTCGGAGATTCTTCATACAAAGAGTTGCGGATATACTATTCCAAGGACTGGCACTTTTTGACGCATAAGCATTGGATCTCAAATGAGTAGTCGCCTTACTCATACCAAGAGTCGACATGGCTGTGCCTCTTGTAAGAGTAGGCGAGTCAAGTGTGACGAGAGCAAACCAGCATGTCTTCGGTGCATCAAAGTCAAGCGAACTTGTGTGTATAGAACTGCAACGAATCTTCGCCCTCCTACAATAGTTACATTTTCCGACCAGCAAGAAGCTTTGCCTACCACAACACCGAGCCAAGGTATGGTTCTCCTCTCATAGATATTTCTCTTGCTCCCGATTTACTTTTGCATGCTAGCAGAATGTCCAACAAGTTTGTCCGTTCAACTTTCGACCACGCTCTCAACACAAGACTTGGAACTATTTTTTCACTACACCACTGTGACGTCGTACACAATGCCATGCGAAATATACGAGGAAGACGTGTGGTATCTGTTGCTGCCTAAATATGCTTTCGCTCACATGTTTGTCGCAAATGCTGTGTTGTCTTTAGCAGCATCACACCTTTGTGATCTACATCAATACGATTCAGACAAAGTCACATACTACAGAAGCCTTGCTCTTCACCATCAACGTCTAACGAGGACAAATCTGAAAGCCATACCGACACGTTTTGAAGCCCTCGAGGACTTGGAAGTCCCTTTGCATTGTGTACTGCTCATAACAAGCATGGTTGCCTTGCACGGTGTGTCAATACCCGCCGCACAGAGGACCAATTGCCTGTCAACACTTTTGGCTAGTCTAAATACCGCTCGAACACTGAAAGACGATATTGAGAATATGGTACCGAGATTCTCCATATCGCCATTACCAGGGATTCTGTTTAGCTATAACAAAGACTCCCCCCATTCGCACCTCAGTCACAGCTCTATTAGATCTGATCTGTATCTGTCTCTACAGGTGTACGAGCGGTTCATCGAGGGCGAAGAGGATCCGACAAGAAGGACAGGCAAGATCCTGAAAGATTGTTTGGATGTAGTCCATAGCTTCAACATCCATCAACAAAATGCGCGAATGGTTGACATCCTCTTTGATCCGTTGGTATGGTCTGATAGAGTATTAAAGGCAACCACTAGCAAATATCCTCCAGCTTTGGTCCTTCTTGGACTGTACGGCATTCTATTACAAACTCTAAGGCCGAGTTGGTGGTTTGAAGGTGCTGGTGAGATATTCATCAGAACGATTCTGGGAGAAAAGCTTCCACCTGAGTGGCAAATGCTTATGACACAGGCGTGCAAGAATATAAGGATATAGGCGAGTGATTTGCCAAGGCGATCGAACACGATAAGTCACAAATGCGGCTCATATATGCTCGCTCAAGTTATGGAATACACCAACATAGTCACTCGAAAACTTGATGGATCAATATGTGCCGAAGTGGAGTGGTAACGGAAGTGGTAGGGCACGAATGAAACATTTGTTGTTAGTGCAAACCTTATTTTGTACTTGGCTCGGGTTTCGTATTTCGGGAAATCCTTGCACCTTCCTGGTCTCACTTCGTAAATATTCTGGATCGATTCTTCTGCAGGCACAAAAAGTCGATCGCGAAACGATCTAATTGCACCTACAGGCGGTACATATGATACGTTTCATATGACGTACCCTTGAGCACAACATTAGGACAGTGATTTTTGTGCTGGTGGAGTTTGTTGCACATGGAGACACAATGCACATGACTCGACGACATCATCAAAAATCTCGTGGTGGTTGTCAAACATGCAAATCCAAGAAAATCAAAGTAAGTCTTATTGCAGGCTGTACGGTCGGATCAAAGTCATTGTTTACTGACCTCTTTGACAGTGTGACGAGCTCAAACCAAGATGTCAATACTGTACTATGCGCTCACTGAACTGTGTTTACGCTGGAAACATAGCAACTCAAGCGTCCTCATCGAGCATGACTCCTGAAATCGAACCTTCTCGTAGCCACAGCTCTCTCTCGACATCAGAGATTACAGGATCAACAGTATCATCTCCTGCAACTGTGGCAGTCCCTGCTTCCCTTCCAGCATATCCTCCCATTAACCTTGTGAATTGGACATTACTAGACCTTGAGCTTCTACACTTCTACACATCAAGTACTAGCCTCGCTTTCAGTGCGTCTCTGACTCGACAGCACATATGGCGCGACCTTGTACCACAAATCGCCTTTTCTCACCATTTCATCTTACATGGCATCCTCGCTCTAGCAGCTGCTCATTTGTCGACCAAGTCACCAGAAAGGAAACTGAGCCTTCAAGCTGCCGCTACAGCCCATCATGCGCGGGCTTTACCCATGTTCAGATCTGCGTTAGAGATTCTAAGCTTAGAGAATCACGAAGCTTGTGCCATTTTCGGTGTGCTTATTTCAATATATGAGTGGGCTTCTAGTGTATCGGTTGTTGGCTTATTCTTGAGTTCCAGTCATGACAGAGGCGCTAGTTGTGAGTGGGTTTCTCTGCTTCGGGGATCTGGCAAGATAATTGAAGCACACTATCAAGAGATCGCTAATGGCCCCTTTGCACAAATCTTCTCCTTGAACCTCGAGTTTGAAGCTGAAGCAAGAGCTAGTCCTGCTGAAGCCAGCAAGTTCGATGCATTGAGATTATTGTGGAAAGAAGAGGTCGATGCTGGCAATAGTACTGCCAATTTGGATGTTGAAACTTATGATAGCGCCGTTGAGTGGCTGCAGATACTATATACCTCAATGTGCAAGTCGACCATCGATAACAGTCTTGCTTCATTGGCGCTAACTTGGTTTTTCCGCGTGCCTGACCAGTATCTTACCAGATTGGATGAGAGGCAACCGGTGGCACTCGTCATACTGGCTCATTTCTCCTTGTTGCTAAACCGTATCCCCGAGTTTTGGTGGAACAAAGGCATGAGTAGGCACCTGCTACATGAAATTCACGATATGCTTGGAGAAGAATGGGTGGAATTCTTATCATGGCCCATGCAGGATCTCGTGCTATGTGAATTCAAGCAGCAGAGTGGACTAACGAAAGCGTAGATTCGTGTTTTATATATGGATATCAGGTCCGTTTCTTGTAGAGGCTTCACCTAAAATCCTTTTTGCTGTTTTGAAACAGATTGTAAAATGTAATTCACTTTAAGGTACAACCACAACTCTTGGAGTAAACTGTCTAAGGTTTGCAGCATCGAGGGTCCCATATCTGTATACCATACTCACCTAAACACCCTAAGTAGAATCTTTCTTGCTGAACGTTCTCATAAGGACAAGTCAATCCTGAGATCATGAGTGCGATGAGGCGAAGTTTCACACATGGTTCGGTATTTCAATGTTCAGGCACATCGTTTAACATCCTAGCTTTCCTGATGACATTAGTAGAGTTTTTAGTACGCTAAATACACTATCTATGATTCTATTAGTCTATGATTACCCGTGTTGAAATGTCTTCAAACTCCTAACCGTACGGCCTAACACTTCGCTTCCATCTTCGTGATACCAGGCCCAAAACTAAATCGTCTTAACGAAACTAACCTTTACAGAATGCTGATACCAGATTCGCTTGATCCACAAAGACAAGCGCCCACTTTTATTTCGGCACCCGCTACAGGATTTTGGAACAAATGCTGCTCATCTCATACCAAGCTCTGCATCTTCCAGCCCTTGATCATGTTTCCGCCTTTCAACAAAGCCTTCACCTCACTCGGATGCACAAAGTTGAAGATGACCATGACAGCAAGCATGAGTACCGCGTCAAAAATATACAAGAACACCTCATTCCGCAACAAGAACCCAGCATTGCCTTGAATGTACTCGATTGCTCGAAAGACCGATCGTATCAAGATGAGCGCGCTGGCGGCGTAGAGTGTATATAGATGTTTGCGCCAGACATTGTTGAGCTCTAGAGATTTTGCGGTGGGCGTCTTACGGAGGCGCAGGTTCAAGATGAGGGCTACGACCATGAACAATCCGAAGACTGCGATCTGGATGAACAGGCCAACAATGACGATCTTTTCACCTAGTTCCATCTTCTGTAGGGTTCCGCCCGCCATGATTCCACCACCTGTAAGTGAATGTCAGCTACGTCTCTAGAATGACTATTCGTGTTCCTACCTGCACCTTGTACTGTGAACGAAATTATATCTCCAGTGACGAACAGCTTTGTGAGCCATTTCTTCTTGATAACCGAGTGTGCTTCACCATCGACTAATTCTATGATCCTACCAAGGACCATGTAGATGCTGGCAGCAAACAGTGCCGGGGCAACCAGGAGTAACAGAGTTTGTATGATGTATGGACCAAGTGTCCAATTTGGCGATTCTTGACTAGAGAGTGCGCGACCAATGTAGCCTATCAATTGAACTATAGAAGTATCCCAGTCAGCTTTCATTTCTTTTCCAATGCCAAAAATGAGAGATAGAGGCTATCTCCTCACGAATGAACGCTCATAGGTGAATGATCTCGTGATAGACTTACAGAATCCCCCGATGCACAGTGGAACGAAGTACCATGTCCTTGTGCGGACTAGTTGGTAAAGATGAGCGAAAGTTGTGATTGTGAAGCAGATGATAAAGATGATGGCTGCTGCTAATGAGGGATCGTACCGATAGTACTTCCAATCATATTCCTCATCTCCGTTGGCCATTTCTATTTGCTGGGCGCAGAAGATACAATTGTGAGTTGAAGGTGTTGTGATGTGGTACTGCTAGCCAACAATGAACCAGCGCCTGCAAGAATATTTAGAATTGAAGAATCGTAGTCGGTATCAATTTGGCAGAGGTGATTTTTTACTACGTGGAGAAAAGTGTATATATCATGGAAAACGAAAGATCTCGAAAGCACAATTATAACACGGCTCTGCACAATACTTAAAGTCTCGACGAACTCTTCCAAGCAAGAGTCTTAGAAAATCCAGTTGTGCTTCGCCCCAATTGGCTTCCCGCTATTTACTTCTGCACCGAAAGAGCTTGCGTGTCTGACCGTCGTATCTCGGATTGCTCGGTTTCTCGGTTCAGTACGCGATTGGTAGTCTCCAATGAACAGTCCATCTTTTGTACCAATGTCGGTCCGCCAGTGCACTTCTCAACCATGCATGGCAGCATTGTTTGACATAGCAAACGTCTCTATGTGATCTCCAGTTGAAGCTGCGCCTGCTTCTGCTTGATGAGCGACGATAGATTTCAAATAATGGCCTGACTCTGGTAAGGGACTTTGCACATGATCCAGGAAATCTCACACTTATCATGGCATCGATTATCATCCAGCCTCGGAGAAGTATACGAAGATGACCAGAGAGAGTACAGGGCAAAAATGAGAAATGATACTTCCACCATGGTAAGCTGGAAGGAGCTTGTGGCTGAGAGATCATGTGACGTCAAAAGTGTGGCTCGTACTTGGACTTTCAGGCGCATCATTGCTCGAAGATCTTGAAACTTCGAGATTCCATACTCCACGCACGAAGAATGACTGATCCTCCTACAAAGCTTCCAACCTCGATTCTCGATTTCGATGCTCTCTTTAACAATCCCCTTTTCGCTGGGGGCATCGGCCTCGCGTCACTTGGTGCAGCAGCAGCTTTTGCGCGAACGACCGCAATCCGGGCAAGTGGTCTCTTGAAACGACGTTTACTTGTGGATGTAGAGATTTCAAAAACAGATCCATCGTACAACTGGATACTAGCATGGCTTACGCTCCCTCGACAACCACAGAATCGCCTAACGGCAGCTCTGACGCGGGTGCATCATCTATCATTAACAGCAAGGATTGGAAGCCGCAGTAAATATGGCGGATTCATGGCACAACCTGGCTATGGCAGGCATGTTATACGGCATGGAAACGCATTCATTTCGGTCAATCGTGAGAAGGGGCAGACAGCAAACATGGCCACAGGAGAGCCGCACGAGACGATTACGTTGACAACCCTCTATGCGCAGCGGCATATATTCGAAGACATCTTTCATGAAGCACATATCCTAGCCATGCATGCACAGGAAGGAAAGACACCGATATATACAGCTCGCACGGCAGACTGGGCACCTTTTGGAGAACCTCGGAGGAAGAGGCCGTTACATTCGGTCATACTGGATGAAGGCATCAAGGAAAGAATTGTGGACGATGTAAAGGATTTCTTGAACAGGCAAGAATGGTACGTGGATCGTGGTGTGCCATACAGGAGGGGTTACTTGCTTTACGGACCCCCTGGCAGTGGTAAAAGTTCTTTTATACAAGCACTCGCTGGGGAGTTGGATTTCGGAGTTGCCATTATCAATTTGAGTGAGAGAGGCATGACAGATGATAGACTATCTCATCTACTGACTAAACTACCAAGAAGTACTATTCTGTTATTGGAGGATTGCGATGCAGCTTTCTCAAACAGGAGACAAGTAGACACTGATGGATACAGTGGTGCTACTGTTACATTTTCAGGTTTATTGAACGCGTTGGATGGTGTGGCAGCTGCAGAGGAGAGGATTGTTATTCTAACGACGAATCACGTCGAAAGATTGGACGAAGCATTGATCAGACCAGGAAGAATCGACATGACTGTCAGGATTGGAGAAGCAAGTCGCTATCAAGCTGGTCTGATGTGGGATCGCTTCTATGGCGATTTGGATGTTAATGGGGAAGGGAAAGAGCGCTTTTTGAAGCGTCTTGAACAATTCGGTCTTATCGATGATGCTGCTGGAAACAGAACTGAAGAAGGTTCATATACCAGTGCTGCCGCGATCCAAGGACTTTTCTTGTTCAACAAGGATGATATGAATGGCGCAATTGAGATGGCTGAAGGCTTAATACCGAGGGTCTATGAGGCAGATTCCAAGACTGCAAAAGGTGCTCTCAAAACGCCTGCTTGAAAGTCTTCTTGGCCAGATTAGACTGTAACTTAGCTGTACTTGTCTTGTACTTTAACACTTATGTACTATCAGAGATACCCAATATAGATCGTTCCAAACATTCCAGCATTCATTACAAATATTCTATGAGTCCTTTGGAAAAATAGCATGCGCTGATACTTTTTCAATGTATCCAAGTCCACGGGACTCAAGCAAAGTACCAATCAAACCGCAGATTATTATTGGAAAGTGCCAAGCTCGCACAAAAACCGAGCAGTATAACCAATCAGAACAGGCAATGGCAACCATGGTTGAGTCAGCCACCGATCTTGCCCCTCCATGAATGCTACTTGACCAGATCTTATGCTTTTATGTCCTTCTTGCTCGGATTGAGAGCGAAGGATTCACGATCCATCTTCTAGAATTTGCTGGATTGAACCCACGTACCCAAGTCAGCCAGACCATAACTGTGGGATTTGATTCTCTCTTGAAATGTCTCAGTTCCAAGCTCTTGTACATCGAGACATCGCGAAAGTGGTTATGCCAATCACCCCGCCTACATCATCAGGAAATTCGCCGTATTCTGCACATCATGAGGAGTCTGTCGGTCTCAAGGAGCATGCCAAAGCAGAGAAGCGGAAAGTAAAGGGACACTCGAAATCTCGACGTGGATGCTTCGACTGCAAGAGAAGAAAGATCAAAGTGAATGACTTTCATCCAGAGATTGGTAGCATCACTGACAGATTACAGTGCCAGGAGACTCGACCGGGGTGTCTAAATTGCGCCCGATTGGGTCTGAAGTGTCGTTATGGACCCGAGATTACTGTTCCATCTCCTGCCACCACTATCACATTGCATGAACATCGGGCATTCAGCCTTACTGATATGAGACTCTACCATCACTTCTTAAACGCAGCGTATCCCCACTTTCCTGTTCGAACTGAAAATGTCTGGCTTGCGTACATACTGCCTATCGGTCACCAGGTAAATACAAGCTGCTGCTCTGTTAATCAGTTTGATTGATATAGTCTAGTGCGAATACCTCATGCATGCTATGCTTGCACTTGCGGCTTCGCACCTGGAGAAACTTGCACCAAACGGTCTAACGAAGATCGCCCAATCTCATCGCCTTGAAGCCTTCAAAGGACTCAACCGTGCCTTGACACAACCTCTACATTCACCTGAAGAAGGTTCATATACCAGTGCTGCCGCGATCCAAGGACTTTTCTT
>Ga0181470_100226_pt2 | contig 14445 bp, 10 predicted proteins | sample InSIn5SAF170_FD_119082 | JGI IMG/M metagenome (GOLD analysis project Ga0181470, IMG submission 119082) | Clean room microbial communities from NASA Spacecraft Assembly Facility at Jet Propulsion Laboratory, Pasadena, California, USA -... ...
TATTGTTCTGCAGCCGCGGTGATGCATGCCAGCCTGTGTGCGCAAGTGGAGTGCTGAATGCCGTCATACTGCACACCTTTCCGCTGCTTTTGGAGTCGATTGAAAAGGTTGGGGAGTAGAAGTCCTTCTCGGGCGGCAGTGGTGGAGATGGACCGAGATGGCGGATGATCGGGGCCTGTTTGCGGCGTTTGCGAAGCCACAAGTAACCGAATATGAGGACCACAACGACGATAACGACGACGGGGATCATCGCGAGCCCGACGATTGATTTCTGCGAGAGACCATGGTTGTCTTGTGTGGGCGCCGCAGATTCCGACGAGGTCGTTGGATCGCTACTCGGCGGCATTGTGTATCCAGCTATCGTGAATTGTTGCGATTCTGAAATTGTTGCTTGTTGTATCCGTAGCGCGGCTGATGTTGAGGGTGGTGATGACGTTAAAGGTGAATTCGCTGCTTGTTGGATATGCACGACAGCACTTGCGCCAACATCTGCCGTCATGTGCGATGCGCCGCGTCGATTGTTTTGTATCTCTCTTTCACCCAAGCCCATTGTGGCTGCGAGTCACCTGTCGTTCTACGCCACCAACAGCCAATCACCCCTTGGTAGAATTCACCGATAGAGTTTAGGCTACGTTGGACGAAGTTCTGGTTATAGCTCGAACAAAGATCGAATAAAAACCGCGACAATGTATCGATGTAGACGCTTTGGGATACGCAGGATGCGCTGCCATCAGGGCGCCCTTTGGTTATATCTATCATTGTTGCGAAAACAAAGTTCGTGCTTTGCGCACTCCGCTACGATGCCCTGCCCTGCCTCTGCTGGCGAACTCCATGCTTACCTCATTCAAGGTCCGTTGCTTTGTTAGGCCGCTACAAATTCATGCTAAGCTCATTGGCTTGAGCGGACTTCACATGCACCCCCCCATGCGTACCTTGAAACAGCGACACTTCGCTTCGTGGCAATGGTGTGGCTGATGACAGCTGATGAATGGAACTGTGACGAGTATGGCGCTGTTTCACGTAGGTACGAAGCAATGTAGAAGTGGGAGAAATGGGTATGATCCACGCTCGATCACGAGATTTGTTTGCTTCTTTGGGGGCCGACTTATGCGTGGAGATGATGGAAAGACTCTGAGGGTGTAGTTGGGCTCTTTTCCCCAGTATGAACTGCTTGCAGGCCATACCTCTATGTCATCGAACCTTGTTCGAGACCAAGATCCGGCGAAGACATCCACTGTGAGTTGCACAGTAGAACAAGATGTCCGAGGAGCTGAACTCCGGGCTGTATTCGGCTAGGATGCCGCTTTTGGCGTACGGCGATTATTTTTAGGCGAAGTTCCGTTCTCGAACGTTGCGTAGAGATACAAATGTCTTATGCTTGCTCTTTGTCAAGCCTTTCACTGACCCAAAGCCATTCCAAGGTGAAGAGAATGGGTAGAAACCATCGCCTACGAAGTTATTCATGCTGCCGAACTCGTCTGTCGCACTGGTAGTGCTAGGTGCTAACTCGATAGTTGGACAGGTTCCCTCGACACTCTAGTTATGTGTAGGGCTGGCGTTGCCCTGACAGTACTACTGAGGTGAGAATGAAAGCAGAATATCATGCCTCGGCAATGTTGCATCTAAGCCGGTTCAGGCGGCCAACCATCAGACTATCTGCGGCAACCAGGGTCTCACTCACCATGATGGCTGGTCATAATACAGTTCAAGATCTCTACCTCCGCGACCTTTGTAACATAGACGATAAACCTCACTTTGCGGGACGATGGGCGCCTGCACCACAGAGTAGAAGGTTCTCCTCCCTGTCGCAATACCTTCTCCACAGGCTATGCCACAACGCGGAAGCTTTATCATACGTCACCGCGAATTTGTCAAATCTATGGCGCTCGCTTTCGGCATCATGCGCGCTGCTTTACAGTACCCAATTGTCTATGGCAGTCATAGCTTCCTGTACATGACTTCCTCTAGCCAGATCTGCTTCTTGAATGAAATCGCAAAAGGCTTACGCATAGCAATCCCAGCCGGCTTGCCCACGGCCGCACTTCTGTTCATGGCAACACCGTATATCACGCGTCCAGATTGTGTCTTCAGTGCTTACTATCTGGTTCTGCTTTGCTATCTTGTTGGCTCGACGTCCGGTGCGCTGCTGCTCCAGTGAGCTCAGAAAGAGACTAAACTTGATTCAACTTAGTTATCGCAGGGACCGATAACGGACGTGGAGAGCTGCATCCTTCGTTCGCAGCGGGAATTTTGGAAGGAGTCAGGAACAGTCATTGTGGTATTTGGAGTCATCGTAGGGCGTGGGCTGTCAATTGAGGTATCTGGGTATACATAAGGTCATCGAGGTACATTCTCTCATCAAAACGCGTTCGAGTCATATTCCCACAGCTGTTGAGTAGCTGGAGCTATCGAGCTTTGCGTCATTCGCCAATTGCGCGCATTCACATTCGACCTTGTACAATTGAGCTCACAACATCGCAGTCATATACCCTCGCATAGCGTAGTTTGTTGCTCGTTTCGTCCATCATGTCTCTCGCACGTCCCAACCCGCGTTTCCTCGCCCGTACCAACCGCATCTTTGCATCTCAAACACGAAGCTACGCTGCGCCTGGCGACGGCGCAATCCCGGCTGCGAAGAAGAAGTACATACCGACGTCTGGCACATATCCCCTTGGTTTCAAGGCTGGAAGCGCGCATGTCGGTGTAAAGGCCTCGAACACGCGATTCGACGACCTCGCGCTCATCGCATCTGATTCACCATGCGCCGGTGCTGCTGTGTTTACAACAAACAAATTTCAGGCTGCTCCTGTAACAGTCAGTCGAAATCTATTGAAGAGCAGGAAGGGCGAAGGCATCAGGTCTGTCATCATCAACAGTGGGTGCGCAAACGCCGTGACAGGGAAGGGTGGTATCGAAGACGCGACGTTGATGGGCAAGGAGGCGGACAAAGCTTTCATCCAAGACAGCAATGGTGAAGACGATGGCCAGAGTCGAAGCATTGTCATGAGCACTGGTGTCATCGGCCAGCGACTTCCCATACAGAAGATCGTTTCCAAGATCCCTACGGCATACTGCAACCTCGGAGACACACATGAGCACTGGCTGGGCACTGCCAAAGCCATTTGCACAACCGACACCTTCCCCAAGCTGGTCTCGAAGAGCTTTACCCTACCAAGCAGTCAAGAGGAGTACCGCATTGCTGGTATGACCAAGGGAGCAGGCATGATCCACCCCAACATGGCCACCCTGCTAGGTGTGATCTGCACAGATGCACCTATCGCTGCTGGTCCTCTGCAGACAGCGCTGACTTCAGCCATCACCAAGTCGTTCAACAGCATCTCAATCGACGGCGACACCTCGACCAATGACACCGTTGCTATCCTTGCCAACGGCGCTGCTGGTGGCAAGACCATCTCGTCCACATCATCCCCAGACTTTGATGCCTTCCAGAAGACACTAACTGACTTCGCCATCGACCTTTCCAAGCTTGTCGTACGCGACGGCGAAGGTGCAACCAAGTTTGTCACCATCCGCGTCACCAACGCTGCAACCTACAAAGATGCACACCGCGTCGCCTCAACCATTGCCCGCTCGCCCCTTGTCAAGACCGCTTTGTACGGAAAGGACGCAAACTGGGGACGCATTCTTTGCGCCACTGGGTACGCGGAGAATGTCGATTCCGTTATCCCCGAAGAGACAAGCGTAAGCTTCATTCCCTCTGATGGCAGTGAGGAGTTGAAGCTGTTGGTGAGGGGCGAACCTGAGCAAGTGGATGAGGAGCGCGCGGCAAAGATCTTGGAGGCAGAGGACCTGGAAATCAAGGTCCAATTGAGTGAGAAGAGGGCGTACAAGGAAGAGGCAGTCTTCTGGACGTGTGATTTCTCGCATGAGTATGTCACTATCAACGGCGACTACAGGACATAGAGTAAAGAACTTTACGTAATTGGATGGAGTAGATGCATTCGGTACCGAGTCTTGGACTGCAATGCACACAGGACTATCACTTCGTTTTGTAGCAGATCTTTATGGTTAGACCTGACTCAACGTATGTTCGTAGAAGTGCAGTACTTTGCGAACACTGTTGTGTCAAAGCGATATTGAATTGGGGCACCGGTGACTGCCGGGTGTATCCGCGCGTGTAGAGCGTTAACCATGTTCAGCGAAGGGCGTGGACGTCCGTGCAACAACATCTAGGTAGTCTAGAGCAATGGGTAACAGTCGATGAGGAAAGCACGGGGCGAATCGAAACCAGCCAAATACAAATCGCAGTGCCTCCCATTACAAACAAGCTATCAAAGTCACCTCAATTTACCAGCACTTGAAAAGTACACACCATGTATCTTCGAGCCGTTCACGCAGAGACGTCGATTCCCACCTTACGCCAGCTTATTCGAAGCAACCCGCTTGGCGTTCTTACTACCGCCATCCCCTCAAAGCGTTATCCCTTGATCCTATCGAGCCACATTCCATGGATTTTAGACGTCGAAGATGAATCCAGTGAGACAGAGCTCGGGACCCTTCGTGGGCATCTCGCTCGAGCCAACCCTCAAAGCAAGACCATGATCGACCACCTCGAGTCTGCTGCGAAGTCCAATGGCTCCTTCCTCGAGGAAGAAGTTCTTGTCCTTTTCACCACAACAACCAATCACTACATCACACCAAAGTTTTACACTGAGACAAAACCAGCAACAGGCAAGGTCGTACCAACGTGGAACTACGCTGCCGCGCAAGCCTACGGAAAGGCAAGAATTTACTTCGATTCGAAGTCGCCGGATACTGGGGCCTTCTTGTCACAACAGATCCATGATCTGTCTCAGCATGCAGAGGAATCTGTCATGGGTTATGATGGCAAAGAAGGGAGGCCCGGGGCTTGGAAGGTGGCAGATGCACCGGAGAAGTACATCGAGCTGTTGCAGAAGGCTATCGTTGGAATAGAGATAAAGCTGGATCGTTTGGAGGGCAAGTTCAAGATGAGCCAAGAGAGTCCACAGGGTGATCGTGAGGGTGTAATCAAGGGCTTCGAAGCACTTGGGTCAGAAATTGGTGATAAGATGGCAGATTTGGTGGAGAAGAAGTCCCCGACGAAGAAGTGAAGTATGTACTTGACTTAGTAATCATCTAAGTTTGCCTTCACCTCGACGAAATCTGTGTCCCCGGTGGGACCATGTTTCTCCGGTGTTTTGCTTTCCTCTCATCGTATGTATGCGTTTTGTCTTCGTTACTGATCGACGACTTTCGAACCCGCCTATTAACATAGAGCTCAGCCATGGTGGCCTGGTCGCAGCCCACGCGGGACGAGGAGTAAGTGCAGTACAGATCTGTGTGTTCCAAGAAAGCAAACTGACAAGTCTATAGAGCAGAGATGATGAAACTGCATGAGATCACTGCCTGCATGCACCGCAACGATACTGTTACGCCAGCCATGGTCGATGCGTTTGAATACCATGCCGCGGCACTTTCCCTCGATATTTGCGACAATTACCAGATGCTCAACGCTATTTTGTTGAGACAAGAAGCTGCAATACGGCTGAGATGGATGAGGAAGACAGTTGCGCAAAGGCGCAGAATCTTACTTGCCGCTTGGCCGGACATGTCTGACAATCATCGACCAGAATTTCGGAGTCCTGTAGAACAGCTTTGGTCAGCTTCGAATACTGCTGACGGCAGGTTCCCTGATCATATCGTGTGGCCCTTCAGTAAGTCTAACATAGCGAATCTGCATTGAAGGATTACTCAGCTCTTTTTAGTCAATCTTGAGGATCTGTCAACGCCGAAGACCCTGTTGTTGTATCTGAACACCCGTGGTCACAAAACGCCTTGGGAGTTTGCTGCGATCGAACTGGAGTTCAGTCCTATGCTGGCTATGAACGCTTGCGAAGACAGGGACTTCTGTAGCTCAGTGATGATAGATTTCACTGAAGCTGTAGATCCCAGCACTTACGGCAAGCTCAAAAGATTTCCGGACGATTCAACCGAAAACTGCGATAATCACAATAAGTACGAACTCTGCGCAAGACGTTCCTTTCAAGTGCTTTTGATTCAACAGAGAATACTTGCTTTCTTGCTTGCTTGTACCAAAGCAATCTTGCATGATACGCCCGACGATGATCTTCTTACTTCTCCGTTACAAGAAGCTCCCCCCATTGCGCAAATTCTCGTCGATAAGCATGCAGAACACACTTCGTTCACAAATGTGCTGAACATAGCACCGTATCGAGGTTGGGACTCTATGAACTTTTCTCAGCTACGAGGCTACATAGAAAGCACTTGTACTACACAAAAGGATCACATTTGGGCTCTCCGGGAAGACCCAGGCTACTTCCGAGATACAGTCCAAGAATATCTGGATCACTCTCTGTGCGCCATAGCCCTGTGCTGTTCTAATCAACCAAATCCTTACATACGCTGGTCAGGCTACAAGGCGTATATCATCGACAAAATGTTGCATGAATCGTATGAATCACTCAATGGATGGTCTGAGCTCAATAAGCGGCTTGGTGAGTTTAATGAGCTGATGCAGGAAGGTGCAACAATGCAGCGACAATCGCGGGCCATTCTGGAGTTTGAGAGAGTTGCATGGGATATCGGCTCAAGGCTGCTCACGGAACTCTTTGAGTGCTCCCGTGCTGCTCCAGAGGCTCGAAAGCTATTACGACAAAAATGTGGAACCTCATTCCGGGAATACAAGTACGAGTTTGTCGGCGTCACTACCGCAGCTGAGAGAAGAGTGTTGGATGTGCTCGACTTTGCTCGGCCTAAAGAGAAAACATCGCTTCTGGATTGGCCAAGACTATTGGCTCTTCACCTCGAGATGGTTGATCATCTGCTCCAAACTAGTGCCACCGCTCGTCGAATGATCACTGGACGACTTCTATCTCTTCTCACAGATCTCTCAATCATCACGGAGTGTTTGCGGCAAACATCCTTATGGAGTAAATCGCCAGATGTTGAGACAGGGAAAGTCTCGGCTTGTACATGCAAACTTACCATGGAACATACAGCGTACGTGGCTTTCAACTCCTGGGTGAAAAAGGCATTGGCCGATTACTCGCCTCCATGGGATATGGTGTTTCCACTCCAAGGCAAGTTCCACTACCCAGAGCATAAGAAGTCTGCTCGCGACACTGTCACTGCCATGTGTAAAGCAGAACAAAATCTGGATCTTTTCTGGGCGGCAATGGATTCTCAATTTGAAAAAAGTACAGGGACTGCTCAGCATCAACTCATCCGAGATTGTCTTGAAGGGAGTGGCATTATGCATCGAACGGCTCCGTGGGAAAGCCGTCCAGTCATCAAAGTTAAAACAGCCACGACGCTGAATCTGGAATATCAGCCTATCCCTAATCAGTTACACAGTAGTTTGACGCAAATAACTGGTGACTTCGACCGTACGACCATCAGGGACAAGTCCAAGCCGAAGACTCGCGGCATTGCAAAGCCAGACCTCAACTCCATCGCACTCACGGCCGTTGAGCTTCATAAGTCTACCAACGCAGACATCGCACGCACTTACACAGTCGACAAACGTACTTACAACATCTTCAGGACCTTCTTTGGCGCTCCCTCGGAAGGTGTCGAAGAAGTCCCTAAGAGCGCCAAATGGGCCGACTTCAGACGAGCTATGGTTCGTATGGGCTTCGGTGTCGAAAAGCTTCAAGGTTCTGCGTGGCAGTTTACGCCTAGTGCAGATGTGGGCTCCCTGCGTGGCATCCAGTTTCACGAGCCTCACCCTGATAGCGACATCACTTATGTCATAGCCAAGCGCATTGGCAGGAGGTTGGGTCGAGTCTACGGTTGGCACGGGGATATGTTCAAGCTTGCTTGAAGAGGTGAGATTCACCAACCATCACAGGGAGTCTTCCTCGCTTGACGAGTAAGAAGAGCTGAGTTTGTCAGCTTTGGCAAACTAATCTTGTATCGCGCTGACATGTAGTGGTGGTTGCGATGCACTGAGACTGAAAAACAGTGGATTTCGAAACTAAGCTGTTGGAAGAATCCAGACAACTCAACAACTGAGCACTTGGTACGCAATTACGAGCACGGCATGTAAAGTGACGCTAGCATAGTCTTTTTGAGCGTGTTTGCATGTATCGATTCAAATAATTCACTTGTGCACTAATGCATACAATATACCGGACCGACCCTTCAATTTGCTTTATCATGTACACAGGATAACCTGAAATAAGTTATCCTACCTCTCACCACAGCTGGCAAGTGGGCTTCTTCTCCTTGCATTGAAAGCTTTCCTTGAACTCGCGACTGTTGGCCATCGTACCCAAGATACGGGCCCACTTAGGTGCGTGAGGATCAGTGTAAATCCTGTTGATGGCGTTCTCCTTACGCGACTTGCCGCACCACCAGTTCGAATAGGTGACAAAGAAAAGCTGATCTTGTGTGAAATGCTCAAGACCTGGGAGATCTTGGTTCGGCTTCTTGTGAGCGCGACGCTTCCAGGCTTGGTAAGAAGCAGATAGACCGCCAGCATCAGCAATATTCTCTCCCAATGTTAGACGCCCATTGACATGGAGCGGCTTGTCGTCTGTACCAGGAACGGAGAAGTTCGCGTATTGGTTGACAAAGCACTCTGCTCGCTCTTTAAAAGCGTCGACCGTGGAGTTGGACCACCAGTCGGTGTAGTTACCATTCTGATCGTAGTGTCGGCCTGTAGAGTCGAAGGCGTGGCTGAGCTCGTGACCGGCGACAGAACCGAAAGCGCCATACGACATGTACGCAGGTACGTTGACATCGAAAACAGGAAACTGCATGATGCCGGCTGGGAAGACTATCTCGTTACCCGGTGGATTGTAGTAAGCGTTCACCGTAGGTACGGTCATGCCGAATTGATCGCGGTCCACCGGCTTACCCAGCGCAGACCATTCGTCATCAACAGCGAACCGGCGAACTGAGAGAGCATTCTGAAAGAAGGTGCTTGATGATACGTTGACAGAGTCGTAGTACTTCTCAAGGCTAGGGGGATCCATGATGTTCGGGCTCTTGGTGGGATAACCGATCTTTTGGATAATGTTGTGGACCTTGTTGATGGCTTGTTTGGTCGTGGCTTTGTCCATCCACTTGGTTGACTGCAGCTTCTTCGCAAATTCGGTCTTGATATCGGTAATGATGGTATCGCCGAACTGTTTAGCCTCCGCGGAAAAAGCCTTCTCGACGAAGAATCGACTCAAGATCCAGCCTACGCCGTCATCGACATGGCCGACACACTTGCGCCATCGCTCGGGGGTGGAGTCGGGGTCCTATAGCAGTTAGCATGGTGAACAGGTCGCATCTATGCGCATCACTAACCTTTCCGGCGAGTTCGTTGACGAATCTTTTGTAGGGCTTGACGGCTTCTGCATCAACATATCCTGCAAACGATTGGACAGCCTTCCACACAAGATGATTCATCAACACCTCGCTGTCAGTCTCAGAAATAATGGAGGAGAGCTTCTTTTGATACTCCGGTGCCATGACAATGACGCGTTCGATACCTACGTGCTTGGGTGAAAGTTCACGCAGGAGACCTTTAAGATCGACCTCCGGTGTGAGATCAGCAGCGTCGTCGAGCTTCATTGGGTTGTAATATTTGGTGACATCTTCTCGGTCCTCCGTACTGGGGGAAGCGGCCGCCAGTTTCTTTTCAAGATCAACAATCTTGGAGAATGATTCCTTCTTCGCATCAGGGTAGAGAGCACTGAGTACGTCAACAGTAACACTGCGATACTTCTCAACGAGCTTCTCGTCCTCATAACGCTCTTTGCTTGGCAGTCCAAAGGAATAGGGTGCAGCGACAGATACAACCACAGAATCGGGGTCACGGTCGTCAGCACCAGTCCCAGTGGCGATTAAGCCAGTCACTCCATATCGTGCGAGGAGGAGCACAGCATCTCCGGCTGGGTATGCTTGCTTGATCTCGTCCAGTACCTTGAGGAGTGGGGCGGCACCGATGCCCTTGATCCTATCCTCATCGAGGCAGGCATCGTATACAGCTTTCATCTTGTCGAAGTTTTGCTCATCTACAGACTTTTGCACAGTCTGCAGCTGCATTGGAGAAAAATACGAGTGCTAAATAGATAGATCAGCTATAGTTGCACCTAAGATATGACAAACGCACATCTGAATCCTTTGGGAACGGCGCTTCTAAAATGTGGCGGAGTAGTAGCTCAGAGTTCTCGCTCATGATCGTGCCGGTAAAGGCATCGCCCTGATCGGGGCGCAGATCGTGTCGGTCCCTCCAACCACCACAAACGAGCTCCTCAAAATCAGTGCAAGGGTCGAGCTCTTTATAATTGGGTGAAAGATTGTACAAGATCTCTGATGCAGCGTGAACGCAAGCCGGCGTGAGACACAACTTGGACTTGGCAGCATGTGACGAGACTTTGCGAACATCATTAGCTTTGCATTAATCCGAAAGATTCGCAAGCCTCACCTTCAGGTACACTGTAGTAAAAGAGCCCAGCAGCAGTGATAGCACCCAGCACTTTCAGAGCACTCTTCTTGGACGAATAGCGCTGAGGATGCGGAGCCGGTTCCGTCGCCCCATAACGAGGGATGAGCGGTGTCTTCTCCGACATATTATAGCAGCAATTGAGTTTAAGTTGGGAGTCTGATTGATGATGATGCCAGCCAGCTGAGCACCCGAGATGTGATGAGGGAGAGTTAGATGGAGGAGCCGACGTTGGGACGGGGAGATGGTGATGATGACGCTAGGCTGCAGGCACGTGTGGAGATCATCTGGGGTGCATGGCGCGGGAATGCAAGGGGCTGGTGCCAAGGTGGCCGCCACCGTCAACCAGATCAGAGAGAGGATTGCCTGCTCGTCCGACAAATCCACATTCCACCATAATGCCAGGCGAGTCACGTACGTTATGTCTGCCGCATTCAAAACCGAAGAGTGCCTCAAACACACGTGACGAAATATCCACAACAAGCAACTGCATAGATGACGTCACGAACACGCCCAAAACGCTTGGAGAGGGACAACATGAAACACGCGATTACACGTTGTTAACTCGATAAAGTACATCGTTACTTCGAAGCGGCTTTCTTCTGCCTCCAGAAGAACCATGCTACAGCCATCGTAGTTTTGATGAAGACACCGATCCAGAGACCACCTTTGAATCCGGCATCAGACTTTGTCAGGAAAGCACCGGATATCGCGCCAGCCAAGAGCAGTACAGCCCCAAGAAAGCGGCGGTTTCTATCCGCATTCTCGCCTAGCGGCGCTGTAAAGAGTTGGGCGTCACTCATGAGATCGCAGTACAAGCTCGTCAAGACTACGGTTGGCATGGCGTTGTACTTCAGGGCGCGACTGGCCACAATCTGGCCGGCACTCTGGAAGGCCAGGATAGTAATAGCGGCGAAATCGGATCCAGGGAAAGTACTTGGCATAGTGAACCTTAAGAGTTCAGAGTCGTTCTCCGTCACCACTACAGGTGGCTGATTTGGGATGACAGGAATGGTGGTGATGATGGCAACGATGGCAATGAGGAGAGCCTGAATAGCGAAGGAAGTGATCAGAACCCATCGCTTTTGCGGTCCGAAGAATCGATGGAAGGTGGAGAAGAACAACGCGCCCAGTGCGAAGCAAACAATTGCCGCCAGTGACTTTGCCCAGGAGTATCGAGGCGCCGAGTCAGGTTGTCCGTTGACACCCAGGCCTACGAAGATTGTGTTCCCTAGCATATATAAGCTGATGTGCATCTGTGGTGCGATGCTATCAACTACTGACCTGTTTGCATACTGACGAAGCATGCATACATGTTGAACGCCATGCTATCAATCAGGCCAGAGCAGAAGAAGCATCCCAGAAGAATAAGATCGGCCCATTTCGTGTCGATTTGAGCATCGAGCCGTTGCTGAATTTGCGACTTCGGGGCCGGCTTCTCCAGTTCGTTGTCTATCGCTTCGTGATCTGGGATCATGGTGTTGGTTTGAGCAGCGCTGTGATAAGGCCGACGACGAAGGTCCAGGCCGGTATCCTTTGTACCACAACCATTGTGATTCACCTCCAGCCACGACCCAGAAAATTTTCAGCCACTATCATACAAGAAGCATCGCAATCTCAGTGCCCTTACCGCAGCGCGCCCCTTGCGTGGGAGAACGGCGATGTCGCGATGTGCGCTAATTGGTGCGTCATGCGCCACAGCGCGGGTGTTTTGTGCCGCACGCGGAAACCGGCTGCGATAGCTTCACCCATGGAGCATCGCACACTGCTCGTTTCCACCTATGTACGCGTAAGCTCAGATAGAGCGGAGTCTCTGAATTCAAGCCGATCATGCCGATATATCGAACTAACTGCGAGTAGGACGAACTGCGATTAGGCCTGATCGAATCTGCACGCTTGTCCGACGGACAAGTGAAGACAATGTGTGCCATAGTCGTTCAATAAGCGAAACGATGACTACGTGCGCTCTCGTGGTGCCCAAACGCCCAGGAGAAAACAGCTCACCGGATCTCCAGCGCTAATACGAACAGGCTGTATACAAGCAAAAATTGTCGTAGTTCTGATAATTTGTCCAAAATTTAAGAAACTGGAGGCTTCCACAACGAGAAAGAAAAACACACACTTAGACTATAGACAACAGGCACGTAGCGCTCATGGCTCACATTGAGCGCGTCTGAATAGCCAAAAGGTTTGATTCATACTGCTAATTACAAAGTGACACATGGGACATCACTCGCCAGACGGGCCGGTAAGCGAAGTACCGAGCTTCGCAGGAGTGCCAAAGTTCGGTGTACCATTCGAGTTGAATTTAACCTTTTGAGCCATAGTGTAACGGTTGCCTGTCTTTGTTAGCAGAGTCGAGGAAGTGTTGCCAGTTGTCGCAACTTACCATCGCAGCTTCCAGCGCTATTGGCTGTCGCGTGATAAACGTTCCAGATCTCCTTGCCATCGGGGCTGGTAAAGAAGCTAGGGAAGAGTTAGCACATGTCAACGAGACATTATACACGGAACCTACCCATTGTGTCCTGGACCGTAGTTGCTGTTCGCACTCGTCAACACCGGGCCAGACTTAGCCCAGCTGGCACTCAACGATGGGTCGCCACTTCCGTTCCAGGTCAGGAGACCCAAGCTGTAGTTGGGAGTCCAACAGTAGCTTGCCGAGTAGGTGAGATAAGTTTTTCCACCATGGTACATGGCAGCAGGGCCTTCCATAACGGGTGACCCATTCTTCTCCCAGCTCTGAGTAGGTTGCGAGAGAACCTTGGTAGCGCCGATCTTACCAGGCGAGGTGAGTGATGCAATACAGAGAGATTGTAGATTGTTGGACATGCAGGACCAGACAAAGTAGTTACCCCAGGAGCTGAAGCGGACGATGCTACCGTCAATACCCCAAGTGTTAGTCAGGGTTGCGAGGTAGGAGTAGGACTGGAAGGGATCGGCACCGCCTACAGTACTGTTAGCTCTGACTAGGATCCATATAGTCTGTCCGTACCCTTCAGAACGTGCGGACGCTGTAGGTCCAAGTTTGCACTGCTGCCAGCTGTGTAATAGATATACCACAGACCGTCAAAGTAGTGGAGTTCGGGCTGGTATGCATTATTAATGTGATGTTCTGTATCATTCAAAGTGCCAGACTCACAGCCCACATGTTGGCATTCCTGTTGGTGTTGGTGTCGGTCCATACGGTCTTCTTCTCTCCAGTCTTCAAGCCCTCGAGCGTCTTAGCCCTGGTGATCTGGAGATTGGTCCATGTCGTGGTCATGAGGTAGTAGTATCCTCCGGTCCATACGATGTGAGGATCAGATCCATCAGTCTTCTTGAGCGGGTTCGAAAAACTTGCTGCGCTCACAAGAGAAGAAAGCGCAAGCACGCATGTGGTGACAGTCTGAAGGAACTTCATGATGCAAGCTGAGGCTTAATTGAAGTGGTGTTTGTAGCTTGTGAGCTTTTCTGAGTGTTTGACTGCTCTTTTATGTCTTGAGCTGGATGCTGCATTTCGGCGTTTGGCCGACTGCAGAAATGAAGGTATACCACGCGACCGTATGCAAGCATCGTTTCACAGTGGTTGTTAACCATTCCACGAATAGGTGCCTGGAAACAAACAACACCAAGAGAATTAGATTGCCGGGATAAGAATCTCCTGTATGAAAATCGCGGGATCTGGGGTAAGTGTTTCACAAGGTAAGCCACGAAATTGCTCCGATTGGTGCAATTTGTCTGGGGAGGCCCCAAGGGGTATCCTCCGCCCCACAGAAGGTCCTGAGCTTTAGTGTTCTAGTCTGGCTTGGTGTGACAGTTTACGGGCCGTACCTGAGCACCGAAGCTTGTTCTGTCGAAAGAGAACAGGATTCTGGATCTGCCAGTGCGCGCCTCTGTAATCATGCCGACACTAGGAGTACACTTCCGCACGTTTCCGTTGACACCTTCCCAAAGCATTCGTGGGGCCGTAAAGTTCTAGATGCTGTACAAGATCCACATACAGATTTTCTGGGGCAGTATACTCA